>ERZ773070.329-NODE-329-length-36288-cov-7.256093_pt1 | contig 36288 bp, 30 predicted proteins | sample MGYA00580618_ERZ773070 | MGnify/ENA primary metagenome ERZ773070 (study PRJEB29015, sample SAMEA2738023) | human oral metagenome | biome: human oral; feature: human-associated habitat; material: dental | place: China | collected 2019 ... | reverse complement strand
ACCGCTCCATGCAGGCCTTCGCCATGTTCGCCTCCGACCTGGACGCCGCCACCCGTCAGCAGCTGACCCGCGGTGAGCGTCTCATGGAGCTGCTCAAACAGCCCCAGTTCACCCCCTACCCGGTCCAGGAGCAGGTCGCCGGCGTGTGGACCGGCACCAACGGCTACCTCGACGACCTGGAGGTGGCCGACGTCCTGCCCTTCGAGCGCTCCCTGCTCGATCATCTGCGTCGCAACACCGACGTCCTCGACCGGATCCGGGATGCCGGCGAGCTCGATGAGGACACCGAGGCCGCCCTGCGCGATGCGGTCGAGTCCTTCCGCTCCACCTACCTGGCCGGGGACAAGATCCTGTCCGGGGAGGTCGCCGCCGCCGAGGACGAGCCGCCGGCGGAGCGTACGAGCGAGCAGATCGTGCTCAAGAGGGGCTGACGTGGCAGGCAACCAGCGCGTTTACAAGCAGCGCATCCGATCGACCCAGACCCTCCAGAAGGTCTTCCGGGCCATGGAGCTCATCGCCTCCTCCCGGATCGGTGCGGCGCGCCGCAACGCGCAGGAGGCCGGACCCTACGACCACGCGCTCAGCCAGGCCGTGGCGGCCGTGGGCACTTATGCGCACCTCGACCATCCGGTCACCCGCGAGCGCACGGACACCGATCGCGTGGCGGTGCTCGTGGTCACCTCGGACCGCGGTATGGCGGGCGCCTACTCCGCGACCATCCTGCGCGAGTCCGAACGGCTCCTGGACCAGCTCGTCGAGGACGGCAAGAAGCCGGTCGTCTTCACCTTCGGGCGGCGCGCCGCCGGGTACTTCACCTTCCGCGAGCGCGAGGTGGAGCGCTCCTGGACGGGCGAGTCCGACCGGCCCTCGGGCGAGTCCATCGACGAGGTCGCCACAGCGCTGCTCGACTACTTCCTCGCGCCCGCCGACGCCGGGGGCGTGGCCGAGGTCCACATCGTCTTCACCCGTTACGTCTCCATGGTCTCCCAGGTCCCCGAGGTCCGCCGCATGCTGCCGCTGACCGTCGTCGACGTCGACGGGCCGGGCGAGCTCAACCGGGAGGACATCGCCGCCGGCACGGAGCATGTGCGCGCCCAGGACACGGGCGCCCAGCCCCTGTACGAGTTCGAGCCCAGCCCCGACGCCGTCCTGGATGCGCTGCTGACCCGCTACGTGAGTAGTCGCATCCGCAACGCCCTGCTTCAGGCGGCGGCCTCGGAGCTGGCCAGCCGCCAGCAGGCCATGCACACGGCCACGGACAACGCCGAGGACCTCATCACCACCTACACCCGCCTGGCCAACGCGGCCCGCCAGGGCGACATCACCCAGGAGATCACGGAGATCGTCTCGGGTGCCGACGCTCTGGGCGCCGAGTAGCGCAGCAGTACCGGATCCCAACGCAACGACCACGCAAGACCGCACGGAAGTGACTGATATGGCTGACACCACCACCCCCGCCGCCGGGACCGGCCGCATCACCCGGATCATCGGCGCCGTCGTCGACGTCGAATTCCCGCCGGACGCGATCCCCGAGATGTACAACGCCCTCAAGGTGACCGTCAATGCCACCGGAGAGGGGGACGAGCCGCACGAAATCACTCTCGAGGTCGCCCAGCACCTGGGCGATAACATCGTGCGCACCATTTCGCTTAAACCCACCGACGGTCTTGTGCGCGGCTCGGAGGTGCGCGACACCGGCGCTCCGATCTCCGTTCCGGTCGGCGAGGTCACCAAGGGCCACGTTTTCAACGTCACCGGGGACGTCCTCAACCTCACCGAGGGGCAGACCCTGGACGTTCGGGAGCGCTGGCCCATCCACCGTCAGCCTCCGGCCTTCGACCAGCTGGAGTCCAAGGAGCAGATGTTCGAGACCGGCATCAAGGTCATCGATCTGCTCACCCCCTACGTCCAGGGCGGCAAGATCGGCCTGTTCGGCGGTGCGGGCGTGGGCAAGACCGTCCTCATCCAGGAGATGATCCAGCGCGTGGCCCTCGATCACGACGGTGTGTCCGTCTTCGCCGGCGTCGGCGAGCGCACCCGCGAGGGCAATGACCTGATCGTCGAGATGGGCGAGGCCGGGGTTTTCGATAAGACCGCGCTCGTGTTCGGCCAGATGGACGAGCCGCCGGGCACACGGCTGAGAGTGGCGTTGTCCGCCCTGACCATGGCCGAGTACTTCCGCGACGTTCAGCATCAGGACGTGCTGCTGTTCATCGACAACATCTTCCGCTTCACCCAGGCGGGCTCCGAGGTCTCCACACTGCTGGGCCGCATGCCCTCCGCGGTGGGCTACCAGCCCAATCTGGCCGATGAGATGGGCCAGCTCCAGGAGCGGATCACCTCGGCCGGCGGGCACTCCATCACCTCGTTGCAGGCCATCTACGTGCCCGCGGACGACTACACCGACCCGGCTCCGGCCACGACCTTCGCCCACCTGGACGCCACGACCGAGTTGTCCCGCGAGGTCGCCGCGCGCGGCATCTACCCGGCCGTGGACCCGCTGGCGTCGACCTCGCGCCTGCTGGCGCCGCAGTACGTCGGCGACGATCACTACGACGTGGCCACGCGGGTGAAGTCGATTCTTCAGAAGAACAAAGAGCTCCAGGACATCATCGCCATTCTGGGCATCGACGAACTGAGCGAGGAGGACAAGGTCACCGTGGGCCGGGCCCGGCGCATCGAGCAGTTCCTGAGCCAGAACATGTACATGGCGGAGAAGTTCACGGGCGTGGCCGGCTCCACCGTGCCCGTGTCGGAGACGGTCGAGGCCTTCAAGCGCATTGTCGACGGCGACTACGACCACCTGCCCGAGCAGGCCTTCTTCAATATCGGCGGCGTGGAGGATCTGGAGCGCCGCGCGGCCGAGATCGGCAAGGAGTGAGCGGCCATGGCGCAGGAGGGGTCGCGGGCGTGGGGGTCCGGTTTGAGCGTGGAGGTGGTCTCCCGTCACGGGGGCACGGTCTTCGCCGGTGAGGCGGAGCGGGTCTCCGTGCCCCTGATCGACGGCGAGCTCGGCGTGCTGCCGGGCCGCCAGCCGATCCTGGCCCTGCTGGGGCGCGGCACGGTGCGCATCGTCGGGGAGGACGGGTCCGCCGCGCCGATCGTCGTGGCGGGCGGCTTCTGCTCGGTGGACCACAATGTGGTGACCGTGGCCGCCGACCGGGTCGGCTCGGAGATCACGGGCACGGCCGAGGACATCGATATGCTCACCGAGACCGTGGTGGCCACGGACTCGGAGGACCTGGACTGACGATGGGCGCGATGGGCTGGTGCGTGCCGGCGGTCCTGGCCGGCTCGCTCGTGCTCGTCGTCGTCTTCCTGGGGCGCCTGCGCTTCCTGGCCTCGCAGGTCGGCTCCTTCGAGTGCGCCCTGCTGCGCTCGGGGCGCAGGCGCTATATGAGCGGCATCGCCACCTTCGGCGACGAGGCCATCGAGTGGCACCGGCTCATCTCCCTGTCGCCGCGGGCCCGTTACCGGATGCACCGCGACGACCTGGTCCTGGGCGGGCCCCGCCCCCGGGCGGGCGGGCGGATCGTCGACGTGACCTGCACGGTCGCGGGGAAGTCCTTCGATCTGGCCATGCTCAGCGACTCGCACTCGGCGCTGGTGGCCTGGCTGGAGTCCGCCGCCCCCACGCAGCCCTCGCTCCTGTGAGTCAGCGCGCGCCGGGCCCGGGGGCTGCGCCGGGGCGGGGGGCGCGGGTCGCCCGCACGGAGATCACGTGCACCAGGTGCTCCAGCGGCCCGCGCGCCCAGATTGCGAGCCACGCCATGGCGAAGACGGCGAACCCGCCCGCCATGGCGGCGAAGAACCGGTTGTCCGTCGGGTCGTACGGGTTCTCCGTCGCCCAGATCACCACGATGTGCCCGCAGTAGACGGTCAGGGACATGGAGCCCACCGCGGCCAGCGGCGCCAGCAGTAGGCGGGCCCGGCGGCCGATGAGCTGGAGCAGTGCGATGAGGACCATGGCCGTGCCCCCCGAGCCCAGCGCCTCGAAGGTCGTCTGCGAGTGCGGGGCGGCGGTGGCCAGCTGCGACAGGCCCGGGGGCCCGGGGTCGATGATCGCCCCGCCGTCCTCCTCGGTCCCACCGCCCTTCTCATCGAACTGCGCCGTCCAGGATGACGACGCGGCGTCGGACGGGGCGCCGGGGCCCTCCGGGGGGTCGGCGTCCTCGAGGTGGCACTGGGCGGGGTCGGCGGGGGAGACGAGGTGGTAGGAGTCGGGGTCGCCGACGGCCGCGCTCGCGGCCCAGCCGCCGGCGTAGCCGAGCACGGCGCACAGCGCGCCCGCTCCCGCCAGGCGCCACAGGTTGGCCCGGCGGGACCAGTCCAGGCGCGACAGCCCCAGGCCGAGGTAGATGTAGGCCATCCACAGCGCGCCGGAGTAGGCGCCGGTGAAGAAGAAGGACAGGAGCGCGCTGTTGCCGTCCGACACCGCGGGGAAGAAGGTCAGCCCCGCGCGGCCCAGGGCCCACGGGGCGCCCTGCACGAGCACCGGGCCGATCGCGGCGGTCAGGCCCGCCAGGACGAAGAGGCGGCGCGCCCTCCAGGTCAGGACGGGGATGGCCAGGGCCAGCCAGGCGGCGTAGTAGCCCAGGATGATCGCCACCATGGTTGCCAAGGTCGACAGGGCCGCCCCCAGGACCAGGAGCAGGGCGGAGCGCACGAGAAGGCGCAGCCGGGTGCGTACGAGCTGCTCGCCAGTGTGCGCAGTGGTGCGCCCGCTCATAATTCCCAGGGAGAAGCCGGCGATGACCGAGAACAGGACGGCGGCGCGCCCGTGCGCCTGCACATGCGCCACCGCTGCGTGGGCGCGCGGCCCGCCGCGCCGGAAGCGCCTGGCCAGGCGGGCGCAGGCGTCATCTTCCGCCTGGAAACGCCAGAGGGCGCGCGCTGCGTGCAAGCCAGCGCGGGCCTGCTGGCGCTGGGCGGCGCGAGCTGGCCGCGCCTGGGATCGGACGGCGCATGGACACGCTGGCTGGCCATGCCCGGCGTGACGGATCTCATCGCCCCCCTGCGCCCGGCCAACTGCGGATTTGACGCGGCAGGCCCCGGCGGCTCCGGCTGGTCGCCCTATTTCGCGCAGCGCTTTGCGGGCCAGCCGCTCAAATCCGTGGCCCTGCGCGTCACGGCCCCCGGCGCAGGCCCGCAAGGCGCGGCGCTGTTTGAGCGCCAGGGCGAATTCGTGGTCACTGCCACCGGCGTGGAAGGCAGCCTCATCTACGCCGCCAGCGCCCTGCTGCGCGAAACCATCGCCGCCCACGGCCACGCCGTCTTCTGGCTGGATCTGCTGCCCGCCCGCAGCACCGCCCAGGTGCAGGCCGCCCTGCTCGCGCCGCGCGGCGGCCAGAGCCTGGCCAGCCACCTGCGCAAAAAACTCCGGCTGGACGCCATCAAAACCGCCTTGCTGCACGAGCTGCTGCCCCGCGCCGCCCTGCGGACGGGCAGCGAAAGCGAAGCCGCCGGGCTGGCCGCTGCCATCAAGGCCCTGCCCGTGCGCCTGACCGCCCCCCGCCCCGTGCAGGAAGCCATCAGCACCGCTGGCGGCGTGCGGCTGGAGCACCTGACAGACGGCCTCATGCTGCGCCGCTGGCCGGGCCTTTTCTGCGCGGGCGAAATGCTGGACTGGGAAGCGCCCACCGGCGGCTACCTGCTCACCGCCTGCCTGGCCAGCGGCCACGTGGCCGGACAGGCCATGCGCCGCTGGCTGCAAGCGGAGCCGGGAGCGGATTTCACCAGCCAGACAGCGACAAAAACAGGAGCAAATTCAGGTGGGCTTTAAACCTGCCTCGCGCACATCCCTGTAGGACCCCATGCTATGGATACAGGAGCGAATCGAGGCCATCCAGCGGGCCATGCCCGCCACTGCCTGACGCTTTGCTGGGCGCGCCAGAGTGCAGCGTAGCGGCCATCTTTTGAGCCGTCTTGCCGCAGCAGCTTCCGTGCGCGTCCGGGGCTGCACTTTTCAAACCCCACGGACAGCGGCCGCAAACAAAGCCCTCAGGCCCGCGCGCGCCGCGCCTGCACGGCTTCGGCCAGCACGTTGATGAGCGCCTCGGAATCGTCCCAGCCCAGGCAGGCGTCGGTGATGCTCTGGCCGTATTCGAGGGTGGCGGGGTCGTCCTGGCCGGGAATGAATTTCTGCGCGCCGGCGCGCAGGTTGCTTTCCAGCATCACGCCGCTGATGCGGCGCGAGCCTGCGCTGATCTGGCGGGCCAGGTCGTGCGCCACATCCAGCTGCTTTTCGTACTGCTTGCTGCTGTTGGCGTGGCTGCAATCGACCATGAGCGTTTCGGGCAGGCCGGCGGCGGCCAGCTGCTGGCAGGCGGCCTGCACGCTGGCGTCGTCGTAGTTGGGCTGCTTGCCGCCGCGCAGGATGAGGTGGCAGTCGGGGTTGCCCTGGGTGTGCACGATGGCGACCTGCCCGCTCTTGCCTACGGAGAGAAAGTGGTGTCCGCGCGAGGCGGCCTGCACGGCGTCGATGGCGATTTTCACGTTGCCGTCAGTGCCGTTTTTGAAGCCGATGGGCGCTGAAAGGCCGCTGGCCAGCTCGCGGTGCACCTGGCTTTCGGTGGTGCGCGCGCCAATGGCACCCCAGCTGATGAGATCGCCAATGTATTGCGGCGAAATCACGTCCAGAAACTCGCTGGCGGCGGGCATGCCCAGGCGGTTGATGTCCAGCAGCAGCTGGCGCGCGATGCGCAGGCCCTCGTCGATGCGGCAGCTCTCGTCCAGATACGGATCGTTGATCAGCCCTTTCCAGCCGACGGTGGTGCGCGGCTTTTCAAAGTACACGCGCATCACGATTTCCAGCGCGCCAGCGTGGCGCTCGCGCAGCGGCTGGAGGCGGCGGGCGTAGTCCAGCGCGGCGGCGGGGTCGTGAATGGAGCAGGGGCCGATGACCACGAGCAGCCGGTCATCCGCGCCCCGCATGATGCGGCGCGTGCGCTCGCGCGTGGCGGCCACCAGGGTTTCGGCGTGCGTGCCGTTGATGGGAAAAAAGCGGATCAGGTGTTCGGGCGGGGGCAGCATGGCAATGTCCTTGATGCGTTCGTCGTCAGTCGGGCCGGTTTTCTCGTAGGGCAAACGCCAGGACGGGGCATTGCGGGGCATCGTGGTTCTCCTTGCAAAACGTGAATGGATGGAATGGACATGAAAAAACCGCCGGGCTTGTGAGGCTCCGGCGGTTTCGGGTGAATGTGATCGGGAAGCTTTGCGGCGCGCTTTCAGCAACAGGCCAGCCTCTCGTCCGCCGGGGACAGAGAAAACCAGAACCAAAACCAGAAAGCGCGGCTGAAAGTCATAGGCGCCGGACTCTAGCACACCGGCAGCAGCCCCCTGCCCTGCTCATGGCCAGACGCTGAACAGGGGCCGGGAGGCAAAGGGCTGGCAGAAGAAAAGGACAGGGTCGAATTCGCTCTTGTATCCATAGCATCAGGTCCTAGTGGAATGAGCGCAGGCGCCTATTTTCGGGCAGCTCAATTTGCTCTCTTTTTCTGCATTGATTCGAAGCGCCCGAAGCAGCGCTTTTCGCGCTCACGGGCGGACTTTGAGCAAGCTCTTGCGCGCCGCAAGTCAGCGGAACAGCCCTTCCACCCTGGGATCGGTCTGCACGTCGATTTCTTCGGAGAGCATGAGGGTGTAGGACGCCTCGTCCATGAGCTTTTGCGAGGTCTTGGCGGAGCCTTCCAGGTTCACGGCCACCACCATCACGCGCGTGCCCAGGCCGTTGAGCTTGCGAATGAGCGGCACGAAGTCCGAATCGCCCGAGACGAGCACCACCACATCCAGGTTCTTGTGCGCGGCCAGGTCATAGGCTTCCAGCGCCATCCAGACGTCGATGCCTTTTTCTTCAGGCGGATCCAGCGCCTCGTTCATGGGGTGATAGTGCGCCACGATGCTGGAGTGCATCAGGATCTGGTCCTGAAAGCGGTCCACTTCCAGTTGCTTGACCGGGTCTTTCATGGCCTGCACGGATTTGAGCGAAAAGCGGCCCCTGAAAAAGTGTGCTTCGGTGATTTTGCAAAGGTCGGCGTTGCCGTCCGTTTCCAGCCTGGCCACGCGCGCGCGGATGAAGTCGTGCAGTCCGTCTATCGAAAGGTAGCTGCTGCGCTCGTGGCGGTGTTTGTAATGGTTGCTGATGCGCCAGAAAAAGGTGCCGTCGTAAAAAATGCCAATACGGATCATGGAGCTTGGTTTGGTTTTCATCTCTTTTGGGGGTTTGCCGGGTTTATGGTTTGGAATGAGCCAGAAAAACCAAGGCCGGGAAATTCACATTCCCGGCCTTGAATGAATATTTTCCCTGCGGATTATTCAGCGCGGTAATTCGGCGCTTCCTTGGTGATTTGCACGTCATGCACGTGCGATTCGCGAATGCCGGCGGCGGTGATTTGCACGAATTCGGCCTTTTCGCGCATTTCCTCAATGGTGGCGCAGCCGCAGTAGCCCATGCTGGCGCGCAGGCCGCCGGCCATTTGGTAAATGATGGCGACCACGCTGCCTTTGTAGGGCACGCGGCCTTCAATGCCTTCGGGCACGAGCTTGTCGGCGTTGGGGTTGCCGGTGCTGCTTTCCTGAAAGTAGCGGTCGGCGCTGCCTTGCTGCATGGCGCCAATGCTGCCCATGCCCCGGTAGCTTTTGTAGCTGCGGCCCTGAAAGAGCACGATTTCGCCCGGCGCTTCTTCGGTGCCGGCGAACACGCCGCCCATCATCACGGCATGCGCGCCGGCGGCCAGGGCCTTGGCAATGTCGCCGCTGTAGCGCACGCCGCCATCGGCGATGAGGGGCACGCCCGTGCCTTTGAGCGCCGTGGCCACGCTGTCGATGGCCGTGATTTGCGGCACGCCCACGCCCGCAATCACGCGCGTGGTGCAGATGCTGCCCGGGCCGATGCCGACTTTCACGCCATCCGCGCCCGCCTCGGCCAGCGCGCGGGCGGCGGCGCCGGTGGCGATGTTGCCGCCAATCACATCGACTTGCGGCCAGTTGTTCTTGACCCAGCGCACGCGCTCGATCACGCCCTTGCTGTGGCCGTGGGCGGTATCGACCACGATGGCGTCCACGCCAGCCTTGACCAGCGCTTCCACGCGCTCTTCGGTGCCTGCGCCCACGCCCACGGCGGCGCCCACGCGCAGGCGGCCTGAAGCGTCACGCGCGGCATTGGGGAAGGTGGTTTGCTTGGTGATGTCCTTGACGGTGATCAGGCCCTTGAGTTCAAAGGCGTCATTGACCACCAGCAGGCGCTCCAGGCGGTGCTTGTTGAGCAGCTGCTTGGCCTCTTCCAGCGTGGCGCCTTCGCGCACGGTGATGAGGCGCTCGCGCGGCGTCATGATCTCGCGCACGGGCATGTCGTAGCGGGTTTCAAAGCGCAAATCGCGCCCGGTGACGATGCCCACGACCTTGCCGTGGTCCACCACCGGAAAGCCGCTCACGCCCAGCTCGTGCGACAGATCGCTGACTTGCCGCACGGTGTGCTCGGGCGTGATGACCACCGGATCGCGCAACACGCCCGATTCATGGCGCTTGACTTTGGCCACTTGCGCGGCCTGCTCTTGCGCCGTGAGGTTTTTGTGAACGATGCCCATGCCGCCTTCTTGCGCCATGGCAATGGCCAGGCGCGCTTCCGTCACCGTATCCATCGCGGCGGACAGCAGCGGCAGATTCAGGCGGATGTTGCGGGTGAGCTGGGTGGAGAGATTGGCGTCCTTGGGCAGGACCTGGGAGAAAGCTGGCACCAACAACACATCGTCGAAGGTGAGCGCATTGCCGATCAGGCGCATGGGGTATGGCTCCGCAAAAAATGAATTCTACTTGCGGCCTCCAAGCACACGCATGCAGCACGCGCATGCCGCCAGATTCAGCCCGTTTCTGCGCATTACGGCACATTTGCCCCGCCAAACGGGCATTGGCGCGCGGCCAGGCGCGACGCACAATAAGCGCCTTCATTGACCCAGAGCCTTGCAGCCCCATGAAACTCACCGTCCGCGCCCTTGCCGCCGCCTCCTTCGCTGCCCTTGCCTTGGCAGCCAGCCTTCCGGCCCATGCCCAATACCAGTGGATTGACGGCAGCGGCCGCCGCGTTTTCAGCGACCAGCCGCCGCCGCCCGGCACGCCGCAGAAAAACATACTCAAGCAGCCCGCCGCCCGCCCCGCTGCGCCCGCCCCGGCGGCGGACGAAGCCGAAAGCAGTGCCGCCGATAGCACGGCCGCCCCAGCCGCTGCGCCCCAGGCATCCACACCCCAGGCCGCTGCGCCAACAGCGCAGGACAAGGCGCTACAGGAAAAGCTGAAAAAAGCCGAAGCCGAAGAAGCCGCCAAGAAGAAGGCGGAAGCCGACCGGCTGGCCGCCCAGAAGGCCGAAAACTGCAAGCGCGCCATCTCGGCCAAAGCCCTGCTGGATTCAGACCAGCGCATCATGCAATCAGACGGAAAAGGCGGGCGCTCCTTCATGAGCCCCGAACAGCGCGCCGCCGAAACCAAGCGCATCGAAGAAGTCATGCGCAACGACTGCAATTGAGCGCCTGTTCAGCACCGGTCCAAAGCGCCCGCGCTTGCATGCCAACCGCCTCTCGCAGGCGGTTTGTTTTTGCAGATGACGGCTGCCTGCGCGGCAGATGCGCGGAGCAAACGAAGCAGAATTTATTTGCCTTTTTGCTTCTTGATCAATAGCAATATCTCGGCGCAGATAAAGCGCAATCCCCATTTTTGGCTGCCTGAATTTGCTTCCTGTTTAATAGCAAGCCAGCTTTGAAGAAGCCGTCCCGCTTCCCTCAGACCATCCCCCCGCATGAAAAACCCAGAACTGCTGCTGCCCGCCGGCAGCCTTGAAAAAATGCGCGCCGCCTATGACTTTGGCGCCGACGCCGTTTATGCCGGCCAGCCGCGCTACAGCTTGCGCGCGCGCAACAACGAATTCCGGCTGGAACAGCTGGCCCAGGGCATCGCCGAGGCGCACGCGCGCGGCAAAAAATTCTTTGTCACCAGCAACCTTTATGCGCACAACGACAAGGTGCGCAGCTACCTGCGCGATCTGGAGCCTGTGATTGCGCTGGGGCCGGACGCGCTCATCATGGCCGACCCCGGCCTGATCATGCAGGTGCGCGAAAAGTGGCCGCATGTGCCCATCCATTTGAGCGTGCAGGCCAACACCACCAACTGGGCCGCCGTGCGCTTTTGGCAAAGCGTGGGCGTGGCGCGCATCATCCTCTCGCGCGAACTCAGCCTGAAAGAAGTGGAGCAAATTCGCCAAGCCTGCCCCGACATGGAGCTGGAAGTGTTCGTGCACGGCGCGCTGTGCATGGCCTACTCGGGCCGCTGCCTGCTTTCGGGCTACTTCAACCGGCGCGACCCCAACCAGGGCACCTGCACCAACGCCTGCCGCTGGAACTACGCCACGCACGAGGCCGACGTGGACCCCAACACCGGCGAAGCCCTGGCGCAAGGCGCGCGCCTGGCGGATTTCAGCTTCGCCAGCGAGCAAGAGCGCGCCGAAAAAGCTGCGCATGAAGCCGTGCATGACGGCGCCATGCCAAGCGCCACCGGCCAGCAGCGCCATCCCAAAGCCGACAAGGTCTATCTCATCGAAGAAGAAGGCCGCCCCGGCCAGCTCATGCCCATCATGGAAGACGAGCACGGCACCTACATCATGAACAGCAAGGACTTGCGCGCGGTTGAACTGGTAGAGCGCCTGTGCCGCATTGGCGTGGACTCGCTCAAGATCGAAGGCCGCACCAAAAGCCTGTATTACGTGGCCCGCACCGCGCAGGTGTACCGCCGCGCCATCGACGACGCCGTGGCGGGCCGCCCCTTCAACCCCGCCCTCATCACCGAGCTGGAGGGCCTGGCCAACCGGGGCTACACCAGCGGCTTTCTGGAGCGCCACCCCATCCAGAGCTACCAGAACTACGAAACCGGCCACTCCACCTCCACCCGCAGCCAGTTCGTGGGCGAAGTGCGCGCCTGCGCGGACGGCTGGGCCGAAGTGGAAACCAAAAACCGCTTCGCCGTGGGCGACCTGATCGAAATCATCCACCCCGCCGGCAACCGCACCTGCCGCCTGGCGGCCATGAAAAACGCCGAAGGCCAAAGCCTGCAAGTGGCCAGCGGCAACCCCTTGCGCGTGTGGATTCCGATGGACGGCCCGGCCGACGGCGCCCTGATTGCCCGCGTATTCGAGCCGCAGGCCGCGTGAATCCGGTTGAGGCAAAGGAGCGCGCGACGCCTTCAGATGCTGTCCGCCATCCGGCCGTGAGAGGCGAAAGCGCAGAAATCGGAATGGGCAGCAAAGCGCAAACTGAAGACGGAGCTTGCAGCCCGCTGAGAATTTGCAAGGCCCACGAGCGCCCGAGTCCGCACTTTTGCGCCCCCCCGGACAGAGGGCAATCAGGTTCCAGACGGCTTCCGCCCGCCAGATCACACCAAAAAGAAGAGCAAATCTGAAGGGTGAAAAATGCCGCCTGGCGCAGTTTCCACTAGGACATCATGCTATGAATCAAGGAGCAAATGATGCAGGACGCTGCCCCCTGCGAAGCGCCCATTCCGGCCAGCTTTTTTGCGCCTTGCTGGCGGAGGTCAAACGGGGTTTCAGTCCTGCCGGGGTGAAACGCGGGCAACTTCGGGAATGCCGACCACGCCAAAAAACAGGGCGATCAGGCGGTTGAGGTTGGTGAAGGCAACTTTTTTTTCCTGTGCCTGAAGATCGGCCGCCCAGTTGAGCAGCATGCCGGCGGCAGCGAAATCCACGCGCAGCACGAAGCGGCAGTTCAGCTCGACGTAGCGGGCATCGCCGAGGCGCTCGCGGATGGGGGCGAGGATGGCCGTGGGGTCGTCCAGGATTTCGCCGCTGAGCTGGGCGCGCAGGTGGCCTTCGATGAGCTGCACGTCTTCTTGCGGGGCGTGCGTGTCCTGCGCGGCTGCGGCAGGTTCTCCGCCCAGCTCGGCCAGGATGGTTTCGCCTTCGGGCGTCATGGCCGTGTAGTGGCAGCGAGGGGCTTGCCAAGCGGGCGGGGAGACTTCGTAGGTAACGCAGTAATTGAGCGCCACAAGGTCGAATTCATCCATTTCGCCCATCAGGCGCAGCAGAGCCAGGCGCGCTGTCCACCACTGCGTGTCGGTGTTGCGGTCTTCGTTGGGGGTTTTTTCGGCCAGGATGTCCAGCAGTGCTTCCGCACCGAGGAATTTGATGCGGTCGCCGCTGTCGGCCCAGCGGTGCAGCTGCTCTGTCAGGGCTGGCAGGGCATCAGGGTTGATGCTTTTGAGCGAGCGCCAGTCGATGCGCCAAGGCGGCGTGTTGCGCTTGATGACGCCTGCCAGCGCGGCCATGGATTGCACGCTGAGCGTGGCGGGCGCGGCCCATTGGGCCAGCGCCGCGCGCGCGTTTTTCGGACTGGCATGGCGGGCCATTTGCGCCAGCTTTTCAGGCGTGAGCATGCCCCACTGCGGGGCCGAGCGGCCAAAGCGGCTGGCAAATTCAATGGCGGTTTCGTCGAATTTGGCTTGCTGCGCCGTGGCGCGGTAGAGGTCGAACAGGCATAGCCAAGTGTCTTCATGATCCTGACGTGGGCCGCCTTCGGCAATCAGCGCGCGCAGGCTTTCTTCGGCTCCGGCGGCGTCACCATTGGCGAAGCGGATGGCGCTTTCTTCCAGCTCCGCGTCTTGCGGCATCTCGGCGGAGACTTCCACGTTGAAGTCGCCCATGATGCCGAAGGTGTAGGCGTCGCGGTCTTCTCCTGTGGCGTGCGGAACGTGCTCGTGAGGAGCGTCGGCATGGGTGGGCGGCTCTTCCGCTTTGGTGGCGGGGGCGTCCACCAGGGTGTCGTGCTCATCTTCCATTGAAGGCGGAACCACTTCGACCACGCCTTCCGGCAAATGGGACATGGGCATGGTGGCGGCGAAAGCCGTGTTTTCGACGGCGGGCGGAGCATGGGGCGCGGGTTCGGGAGGAGGCGCCTGGGGTTCGGGCGCAGCGTCGTTGCGGGGTTTCTTGAACCAGGCCTGCGCCATCTGTTCTTCGATCTGGTCGATCTTTCTTTCCAGCGTGCGGGCGCGGTGAGGCCGGACGGCGTCAGGAGGAGCGCTGTTCAGGTAGCTGGATGGGCCTGCGTCTGAACTGGAGCTCTTGTTTTTGGCCACTTCGCCACGGCGGATTTTGCGCAGCGTTTCGAACTCGTCGCGGCGCGAGGCGTCGTTGCGGCGCTTGCGCTCGATCATGTCCTTGAGCGCCTGCCGCGTGTCGGACGCATCTTGCCGGGAATCCAGCTGGTCCAGATCTGACCAGCCGGTGGCCGAGTTCTTGACGAACTTGGCCATCCGCGAGAGCAGGCCGCTGGGAGAGGTGTTCTTGCTCATGGGCGCATTATGCGAACGGGCACAGGCGGGCGGCCAGCCGGACGCTTACTCGCCAAACATTTTTTGCTTGAGTTCGCGCCGCTGCTGCGCTTCCAGTGAGAGTGTGGCCGTGGGGCGCGCCAACAGGCGGCCCACGCCGATAGGCTCGCCGGTTTCATCGCAATAACCGTATTCGCCCATGTCAATGCGGGCAATGGACTGCTCGATTTTTTTGAGCAGCTTGCGCTCACGGTCGCGCGTGCGCAGCTCCAGGGCGTGTTCTTCCTCGATGGTGGCGCGATCGGCCGGATCGGGCACAACAATGGTGTCTTCGCGCAGGTGCTCAGTGGTTTCGTCGGCGTTTTCCAGGATGCCGTTTCTCAAGCCAACAAGCTTGTGGCGGAAAAAGGCCATCTGCGCTTCGTTCATGTACTCGTCATCGGGCATGGCAAGCACCTCGGCGTCGGTCAGCTCTTGGGCGGGCTTGTTTTTCCAGTTGTCAGCCAGGCGCGGATCTTTCTTGATCAGGGCCGCGGCGGCAGGCTTGGCAGCGGGGGGAGGCAATGTCTTTTTGTGGGCCGAGGACGTTTTGGCCCTGGACTTGACCGTTGCCTGCGCGGGCGGCGTTTGCCGGGTGCTGGCAGCCTTGGAAGCAGTTTTTCCAGCCGTGGTTTTCATGAGGCACTTCTCCCTTGGTTGGAGCCTGGCGCAGGGGCCGGGCGAAAAAATAGGCGGGCGATTGTATAGAGCGTGTCTGGCCCCGAAGCCGGGTTCAGACCAGGCATTGCGACAGCCCTTGTTCAAAGATGTCGCGCGGCAGGTCAATGCCGATGAACACCATCTTGCTGATGCGCTTTTCGCTTTCAGCCCAGGCCGGCCCCAGGTCGCTGCCCATGAGCTGGTGCACGCCCTGGAAGATGACTTTGCGCTGCACGTCCTTCATCCACAGCACGCCCTTGTAGCGCAGCATCTTGGGGCCGTAGATATTGACGATGGCGCCCAGAAAGTCTTCCAGCCGGGCCGGGTCAAAAGCGCGTTCGGTACGGAAAACGAAGCTTTTCACGTCGTCGTCATGCGCGTGGTGGTGGCTGTGATGCCCGTGCTGGCAGTGGCCATGCGCGTGGTCGCAGCCCTCGTGACCATGGTCATGGTGGCCGTGACCGTGTTCATGGGCGTGGCCGTGCTCTTCTTCCTTGAGAAAGTCCGGGTCAATGTCCAGCCGCGCGTTCAGGTTGAAGCCGCGCAGATCCAGCACGCTTTTAAGCGGCGCCTGCCCGAAGTGCGTGACGTGCTGCCCCGCGCGCGGGTTCATGTGCGCCAGACGGTGTTGCAGTGCGGCCAGCTCGTCGCCCGACACCAGATCGGCCTTGCTGATGAAGATCTGGTCGGCAAAGCCCACCTGGCGGCGCGCCTCCTGGCGCTCATCGAGCTGCTGCATGGCGTGCTTGGCATCGACCAGGGTCACGATGGCGTCCAGCAGATATTGCTCGGCCACTTCGTCGTCCATGAAGAAGGTCTGCGCCACGGGGCCAGGGTCGGCCAGGCCGGTGGTTTCGATGATCACGCGCTCGAAGTCGAGCGCGCCGCTGCGCTTGCGGGCGGCCAGATCGGCCAGGGTGGCGCGCAAGTCTTCGCGGATGGTGCAGCACACGCAGCCGTTGTTCATCTGAACGATCTGCTCTTTGTCGTCGCTCACCAGAATGTCGTTGTCGATGTTCTCCTCGCCAAACTCGTTTTCGATGACGGCAATCTTCTGCCCGTGCGCCTCGGTCAGCACGCGCCGCAGCAGCGTGGTTTTGCCGGAGCCGAGAAAGCCGGTGAGGATGGTGGCGGGGATGAGGGACATTGGATGCACAAGGGCCGGTTTGAAAGGGCGCGGAGTGTACCGCCGCATTTGCGGGCCTGCCTGGCGGTTTGGCATGCCTTGAAACCATGTTTGCAAACGGTTAATACGACGGCAGGGTTTCTATTGTTTCGATAGCAACGAATCAAGCAACCACGGGCGCAAGCGGCGAATCGGCTTTCTAGCATTGACGAAACGCAACAAGAAGAAATCTGGTTTGCAATACCATTCACAGCCCATCTCTTATAGAGGAGTTGCAAGATGAAACCTTTTCAGACCATTGCCCAATCCATCGGCCTGGCGACTCTGCTGGCTTTCGGCGCAGCCGCGCAAGCGGCGGATGTGGCGCTCACCCCGAATGAAATGGCGTTCAAGGACGGCCGCGCCGTGCTGGACGACAACAGCGAATTCACCACCAAAACCATCCGCGTCACCATCGAGCCGAACAAGAAGCTGGAGCCGCACGGCCCGAAAGAAGGCTATTTCTTCGTGACCGTCATCAGCGGCACGCTGGAGCTGGGCTTTGGCAAGACGTATGACGAGGCCAAGCTCAAAACCCTGCCGCCCGGCAGCATCTTCACCCACCCCGCCGGGCAGCTGCACTTCGCCAAAACGGGCAAAGACCCCGTGGTGCTGCAAATCACCGTGATCAAGCCCAAGGGCAGCGCCGACAAGAGCGAGCACTGAGCCAGCAGGCCCATTCCTCGCTGTTTCACACGCCATTCGTTTCTTCCTTTCGTTCTTCCGGCTGCCCTCCTCATCGGGACGGGTGGCCTTTTTTCCGCCCAATAGCTGTCATGAGAGCTGTCATGAAACCTTTCATCCCACACCCGCACGCCTTGGCTGCCGCCTCGGCGCTGGCCCTGGCCGCGCTGTGCACCAGCGCCGCCGCGCAAACATCCGCTTCCAGCGCGCCCAAGAAAGACAAGGCAGACCCCGCGCTGCCAGCCGTGCTCGTCACGGACAAGCAGGAGGCCATCGCCGGCCAGGTCAGCGTGGACACGCGCGCTCCCGCTGTGGCCCCGCGCATGACCGACGGCGCCTCGCTGCTCAAGGAAATTCCCAACATGGGCGTGGTGCGCAAGGGCCAGCAGGCGGGCGATCCGGTCTTTCGCGGCCTGGGCGGCTCGCGCCTGGCCATCACCGCCAATGACCAGTTCCTCTACGGCGGCTGCGGCATCCGCATGGACACGCCCACTTCCTACATCAACCCGCAGGCGTATGACGAACTCGTCGTCACCAAAGGCCCGCAAACCGTGCTCAAAGGCCCCGGCCTGGTGGCTGGCGCGGTGGAATTCGTGCGCCACCCGCGCGTGTACGACAAATTCAGCACCGAGTTCGACGGCGCCCTGTCGCTGGGCAGCTTTGGCTATGTAGACGCTTTTGGCGACTTCGCCGCAGGCAACCCCCTCGTTTCCCTGCGCGCCATCGCCACGCGGGGCAGAAGCGACGACTACAAAGACGGCGACGGCAACGAAGTGCGCTCCTGGTACACGCGCAAGAGCGGCTCGCTCAACCTGGCCGTCACGCCCACCCGCCATTTGCGCTTTGAACTCTTTGCCGACGCCAACCGCAGCAAGGCCAAATTCGCCAGCCTGCAACTGGACTCGGGCAAAACCGACCGCAACTCCTACGGCGCCAAAGCCGAAATCAGCGACATCAACCCCCTGCTGCAAAAGCTCAGTTTCGAAACCGGCTACAGCCACCAGGACATCATCATGGGCCGCCAGTTCCGGGGCCTGCTGGCGGGCGGCAATCCGGACCGCATCACCCGCAACGCCAAGGCCAGCGCCGAACTCGCCTGGGGCGCCAACCGCACCACGGCCGGCCTGGACTGGTACGCCGACGAGCACCGCGCCCGCCGCGCCTACACCAACCTGGCCCGCAGCCGCAGCGAAACCTCCAGCAACATCGGCGTCTTCCTTGAAAACCGCATGAACCTGGGCGAAGACCGCGCCTGGGTCGCCGGCCTGCGCCGCGACCGCACCCGCGCCACCACCTACCCCGGCTTCTGGTACGGGCCAAACGCCAAACAGCGCAAAAACCGCTACAACCTCACGGCCGCCTTCACCCGCTTTGAATTCGGCCCGCGCCCCTGGCATCACTACGTGGGCCTGGGCTACACCCAGCGCGCCCCCGACTTCTGGGAACGCAACCGCAACCGCGACATCAAGCCCGAGAAAAGCCTCCAGCTTGATGTGGGCACCCGCTATACCGAAGGCAACTTGCGCCTGAGCGGCTCGGCCTTCATCAACCGCATCAACGACTACATCCTCATCTACAAGAACAACCCGCGCCTCAACGACCTGGCGGCCAATTCCTTTGCACGCAACATCAGCGCCATGCGCTACGGCTTTGAAGCCAGCGCCGACTACGCGCTGCCCGCCAACTTCAAAGTGGGCGGCGACCTGGCCTGGACCTGGGGCCGCAACCAGACCGACCACCGCCCCCTGGGGCAAATCCCCCCGCTGGAGCTGCGCCTGCGCGCCGGCTACGAAACCCAGCAGGCATCGCTCATCGGCGTGATGCGCGCCGCCGCGCGGCAAAACCGCGTCAGCGTGGGCGACGGCAACGTCAATGGCGTGGACATCGCTCCCACCCCCGGCTTTGCCGTCTTTGGCGTGCACGGCCACTGGCGTTTCAACCAGCACGCCCGGCTGAACTTCGGCATCGACAACATCTTTGACCGCACCTACGCCGAGCACCTCACCAAAGCCGTGCAAACGCCCGAGTTCTACAACGGCCTGGGCCTGAACCCCAACGCCGGCTCCACCACCCGCATCAACGAACCCGGCCGCTCCTTCTGGGTGCGGCTGGACATCAAGTTCTGAACCCGCAGGCGGCGAAAAATCAAGGGGCAGAATTTGCTCCTTGATTCATAGCAAACTTTCCCGTAAATGCTGCGACAAGGCCCGTTTGAAGGGCCTTTTTTCTGCTCCTCTTTCTGTAGATTCCCTGCAATCAGTCTCTCATCACCGGCAATCCTGAATCTGGCGCCGGCCAGCCTGCCTGGAAATGGTGTGCAATGCTTTATGGTGCGAAACGGACAAGGCCGAACTTGGACGATGCCCTGGATTTTTGTTCACACGACAGAGAAAATACCGGAGAAGCCCATTTTTTTGATGACGAAAAGGCCATAGCAGAAAGCACCAATATTGCCTCCAATATCAACCAGAAAATAATCCGTGCAGCGGTTGAAAATAGCCGCCAACCGTGAAGGCCAGAGCTTTTCGATTATGGGCAGGACTTGGCGGGCAATATCAACGGAGCGAATAAAACAGGACGGACAGATGACAACCAGAAGATACATGGTCATGGCTTTCTGCCTTATGGGGTTGCATGGCTGTGACATGACGAATATGGAAACCAATCCTGGAAGTGCCGAAATGAAAGTGGCAAAAACTGGCGATGGGAAGGTTCGAAATGAGCTTGCCCCCATCGCCGCGCGTTTTCCCATGCTGAAAAACGCAAAATCCATCCAATGGACGAGCGGGGTAATGGGAGATCCGGCCATGCCGGGGCCATCCCTTTACTGGATAGATGCAGTGATCCGGCCAGACGCTGCATTGCTTGAAAAAATCAGCCAACTGGAAGGCCTTGCCCATGCACAGCCGCCGGGAGACATGCACCCGGCCATCCAGCGCCTGATCCCTGAAGGGCGCTATCAGACATCGCCGGAGCTTGACGGGCTTTTCACGCATGGAACATGGCTGTGCCAAGCCTGCTTTGAGCCGTCGCAAAACCTTGTGCTGCTGCTTGCCAAGGGGCAATAGCAGAGCAAAAGCAGAGCCAATGTGCAGAGCAAAAATCGAAACCATGAAGCGGGCTGACTTGAGCTGAACCTCTTGAGCAAGCGCACGCGTTGGAAGCCACGCTGATTGCCGCGCCGGGTTCGGCCAAGAACAATCGCTCCGCTAACCATGCGGCGGCTGGCGAGCACAGCGGGCCGCCCCACCGCATCATCCACGCCTATGCCCACTCCACTTCCCGCCACACTGGCCCAGGCCCTGGCCCAAGCCGCCGCCAGCGGCCTGCCGCGCCCGGAAGCGCACATGCTGCTGCTGCACGCGCTGGGCCGCCCCGCGCACGAGCGCGCCTGGCTGCTGGCGCACGACAGTGACGCGCTGCCCGCAGAGCAGGCCCGCCGCTTCGCCAGCCTGTGCCAGCGCCGCGCGGCGGGCGAGCCAGTGGCCTACCTCACGGGCCGCAAAGCGTTCTACGGGCTAGAGCTGCAAGTGGACGCGCGCGTTCTCGACCCGCGTGACGACACCGAAACGCTGGTGGACTGGGCGCTTTCGCTCCTGCCAGCCCAAGCCCCTTCCCGCCCCTTGCGCGCGCTGGACCTGGGCACGGGCAGCGGCGCCATCGCCCTGGCCCTGGCCAGCCAGCGCCCGCAAGCCGACATCTGGGCCAGCGACGCCAGCGCTGACGCTTTGGCCGTGGCCGCCGCCAACGCCCAGCGCCTGGCCCTGCGCCTGAACCTGCGGCAAGGCGACTGGCTGCGCGCCGTGGCCGACGCGCCCGCGTTTGACCTCATCGTCAGCAACCCCCCCTACATCGCCGAGGGCGACGCCCACCTGCCCGCGCTGGCGCACGAGCCGCGCCTGGCCCTGACCAGCGGCGCGGATGGGCTGGACGCCATCCGCGCCATCATCCACGCCATCGCCCGCGCCGCGCCCGCGCGCGCCCATCTGCGCCCCGGCGGCTGGCTGCTGCTGGAGCACGGCCACAACCAGGCCCCCGCCGTGCGCGCGCTGCTGGCCGCCGCAGGCTTTGCCCGCGTGCAATCGCGCCGCGACCTGGCAGGCATCGAGCGATGCAGCGGCGGGCAATGGCCAGGCAACAAGCCGTCATGAGCGCGAAACGCGGCGGGCGGCTGATTGCCGCCAGGCGCGGGCCGGACGGCTCAAGCAAGTCTTTCAGCTGAGCAAAGCCTGCCCGGCTGCCTCAAAAACAGGAGCAAATTCAAGCAGTCAGAATACCTGCTCTGCGCTTATTTCACTAGGACAGTGTGCTATGAATAAAAGAGCTATAGAAGCCTCTCCTCGCCGCTTATTCAATGCAGCACCTCTCACTGCCCGCTCTTTCTCTTTCCACGGCCCCAAACTGCAGGAAATGCGGCACAGCGGCAACCCGTGTTCGCACTCTTTGCGCCAAGGCTTGGGGCGATGATGGGATATGGGACGGAATTCCAGAAACGGCAGCAACCGCAAAAACCGCGTCAGAACCCGGCTTCGGAAAGTGAGGCGCGCAGCGGTTTGCTGTTGCAGCGCCCATCCCGCAAAATCGCAGTCTCGGGCGTTCGTGGGCGTTGCAATCCTTGAAAGGCCCATTTCGGTTGGCGCCATGCCTGAAAACTGAAAATCCGGAATAGCTGTGCTGAAAATCTGCCATTCATCCGCCGCCATTTATCTGCCGCTATTTATCCGCCGCTTTCGTGCTGCCGCTCACGCGCCCCCATCGGTTTGATGTTTATCAACCCGGCTGCGAGGCAATTCTTTACAATTGCGTCAAAAAAGCTGCCAGCCGAGCGGCCGTCCACGATGAAAACCGCGTCAGGCCCCTGCGTTTCATGGGGCCGTTTTTTCATTGGTGGATTTCTGATGCGCTCCCTCCATTCTCCTTTCTGGCGTTTTTCCGCCTTGGCCTGCGGCATTTTTCTTTTGTTGGGCCAGGCTGCTGCGCAGCAGGCGCAGCGGGCGCAGGAAAAAGACAAAGAAAAAGTCCCGAACCTGCCTGAAGTCACCGTCACGGGCACCAGCATGGCGACGGATTTGCAGACTTATCCCGGTTCCGTTTCCGTCGTGACGCCGCAGCAATTAAGCACGTCCAGCACAGTAATCAGCGTTCTGCGCAATATGCCGGGCGTTTCCGTTGGCAATGACATGGGGCGTGGTCTGGGTGAATCTTTTTATATTCGCGGCTTTGGCTACCAGTCGGAAAGCCGCATCATCATCATGCAAGACGGCGTGCGGCGCTCGCTGAGTATGTATTCCAACCATATTTCCTCTTTCCGCTCCGACCCTGATTTGCTCAAGCGCGTGGAAGTGGTTAAAGGCGCTTCGTCCATTCAATATGGCGGCGGCGCGATTGGCGGCGTGGTGGACATGGGCATGAAAACCGCCGAAGATTTTGTGCCGGAAGGCAAGGACAGGGGTTTTGCCGCCAAGTTGCGCTACGAACACAACAATTACCGCGAGGGCTATTTGGCCGGAGCTTTCGCGCCCAAGGACCAGCCTTTTGAATTCATGGCCTATGGCAAGAAAGGCAGGCGCGGCGATCAGGAAATGTCGCGTGTTTGGGGCCATATCAACGGTCAGCCCGCCCGCAAGGTGCCCACGGACGAAGACACAGCAGTGGCCTATCTGCAAGGCGGCTTCAAAATTACGCCGGAGCAGAAAATTTCGCTTTCCTATTTTGATTACGGAATGGATGTAGAAACCGTCTGGCAAAACCTGTATCACACCAGTCCGAACAGCACGACTGGCCCGGTGATCGGGAAGCTCAAACAGCAGGACTGGATAGCGAAATACACATTCAAGCCCGCCGCCAACCCGTGGATTGATTTGACAGCTACGGCCTTTCATTCCAGGGGCAGCTATGACCGGCATTTCACCATCACCCCCAGCCGCTACAAAAATGAAGACCAGCGTTATGGATTTCGCTTCAAGAACATCTCCCATTTCGAGACCGGCCGCGTCGGGCATCGCCTGCTGCTGGGCGTGGATTATGAAAAACGCAATGAGAATGCCCTTTTCGTGCGCAATGGCGTGACGGATGAGTTCGGTTCCATGCCCAATACCTATATGGATTCAGGCATCTACGGGCATCTTGAATCTTCATTCATGAATGGCGGCTTGACCTTGCAAGTGGGCGGGCGTTATGACCGCTATGAACGCAAGGTAGACAAATATGACTATTCGGCCAAGAAATCACATTTTTCTCCGCGCGTGGGTCTGAGCGTGCGCGTGGCTGATGGACTGTATTTGCTGGGCAACTGGTCTGAAGCTTTTCGCGCGCCTACGCCGCATGAAACGCACTCGGCCGGGGCCATTAATCCGCATCATTACCTTATTCCCAACACCGGACTGAAGCCGGAAACCGCGCGCGAAACCGAAATCGGTTTTTCATGGACGAAAAATGGCCTTTGGGCGGCCAATGATTCACTGGAAACCAAGCTGATGCTGTTCAGCGGCCGCGTCAAGAACCTGATTTCGCTGGAACTCGTGCGCCCGAATGAAAAGCCGCCGGAAAGCGAGTCGTATGCCATGTATCTGAATACAGACAGCGTCAAGCGACACGGCCTTGAATGGACGGGCACATATCAACAAGCCTGGGGCAATGTGGGGCTGGGCTATTCGCGCATCCGCCAGACCGACCGCGCCACGGGGCGCAACGTGCCTGGCGCTTTCGCCGACAAGCTCAACCTGCACGGTCACTGGCAGGCGGCGCCGGGCCTGCTGCTGGGCCTGAATGTGAACCATTGGTTCAAGCCCAAGCAGAACCCGGAATCCTTCGTGTCGCAAGGGCGGCGCTACTGGTATGTGCGCAAGGCGTTCACCGTTGTCGATCTGGATGCGCGCTGGCAGCCGCGCCCCTGGGCAAGCGGCCCCTTCGGGCGCGACATGGAAGTGACGTTCGGCATCAAGAACGTGTTTGATGCTTCCTACATGAACGCCTTTGTTGCTGAAACATCCCAGCGCGTAGGCAAGGGCCGCAATATCTATGTGGGCTTGAGTACCCGCTTCTGACGCGCAGCCCGGCTGCTTTGCAGGCCGTCCGGCGCTCCCTGTCCAGGGCTGCCGGGCGGCCTGTTTCTGCTTCTATAAAAAGAGCAGCCTTTCAAGGCTCTGCCAGGACATCAGCCATTTCGAGCGCCTTGAATCCGCTCCTGTTTCAGAAGCAATCTGCGCCCATTTACACGCTGGCGATATGCTGCGCGCCTTTTGCCGCCTGGCCCTTGCCCATGATGATTGCCCTGAACCAGCTGCCCCCCGGCGCGTGGCGCCACGTGCGGGGCGTGCTGACCGATATTGACGACACGCTGACGACCGATGGCGCCATCACGCCCGATGCGCTGGCTGCGCTTGATGCGCTGCGCGCGGCGGGGCTGCCGGTCATCGCCATCACGGGCCGCCCGGCGGGCTGGAGCGAGCCGTTCGCTCGCACGTGGCCGCTGAGCGCCATCGTGGCGGAAAACGGCGCGGTGGCGCTGGCGCGGCAGGGCGGCGCGCTGCGCAAGTGGTATTTCGAGCCGGATGCCGCGCGCCGCCAGGCCAATTACGCGCGCCTGCAAGCGGTGGCCGCGCGCGTGCTGCGCGAAGTGCCGCTGGCGCGGCTGGCGCAAGACAGCGCGGGGCGCGAGACGGACATTGCCATTGACCACGGCGAGTTCACGCATCTGCCGCCCGCCGCCATTGAGCAGGCCGCCGCGCTGATGCGGGCCGAGGGGCTGACAGCCACGGTCAGCAGCATTCACATCAATGGCTGGATTGGCGGGCATGACAAGCTGGCCGGGGCGCACTGGATCGTGCAGCTGCTGCTGGGCCGCCGCCTGGCGGATGAAATGGCGCACTGGGTGTACGTGGGCGATTCCACGAACGACCAGCGCATGTTCCAGCACTTTCCCAACAGCGTGGGCGTGGCCAACGTGGCGCGCTTTGCGCCGCACATGGAGCACTTGCCGCGCTACGTGGCGCAGGGCGAGCGCGGCGCGGGCTTCGCGCAGGCGGCGCAGGCGGTGTTGCAAGGGCGCGGCTGACCATGCCAGAGGCGGCAGGCAGGCTCCATGCGCATGCAAGATGCGCCCAAATGCGCGCGCAAGAGCGGGCCGCCCGGCTCTTTTCATGTGCGCTGACACGGTTTTATGTGCCGTAAAACCATTTGTCACACAAGGTACACTTGGCCGCTTGCGACCAGGAATTGATTGCGGATTGCCATGAAGGCGGGCAATCCATTGTTGAACGTTACAGGCCATGACTCATCGCTCCACGGTTCTCATCGTCACCCCCGAGCAGACGCGCTCGGTGGAAGTCAATACGCGCCTGCTGTTGTCCATGCGTCCGCTGCTGATGGGGCTGGGCGCCGTCATCGTGGCCTTGCTGGGCGCGCTGGCCGCCATCGGCTGGGGCTACTGGGGCCAGCGGCAGGCGCAAAGCGAGCGCCATCAGCAGGCGCAGGTTGAACATCAGCAGTTGCTGGAAGAACGCGCCCGCGAAATCGAGGCGCTGCGCCAGCAGCTGGAGCAGGCGCGGGATACCCAGTCCGCCGAAATGGCCGCCAAGGCCGCCGAGGTGGACGCCAAGCTGGCCGAGCTGAAAAAGTCCGAGCACATGCTGGCCGAACTGCGCGAATACCTGAAAGCGCGCGGCGTGAACGTCAAGCCTGTCTCCGTCGAGCCGCCCAAGGGCAAGCCCAACAAGGCGGCGGGCGGCCCCGTTTCAAGCCGCGAAGTGCGCCAGGCCCCTGGCCGCCAGGCGGCGGTGGAAGACGCGGGCGACTTGCTGCAAGTGCTGCAATCCGTGCCGCTGGGCATGCCGCACAACGGCCCCATCAGCTCGCGTTTCGGCAACCGCTCCAACCCTTTCACGGGAAAAGGCAGCGAATTCCACGGCGGGCTGGACCTGAAGGGCAGCACGGGCCAGCCCATCCGCGTCACGGCCAAAGGCAAGGTCCACTTCGCGGGCGTGCAGTCCGGCTACGGCAATGTCGTGATGGTGGACCATGCGCACGGCTACAGCACGGTTTATGCCCACCTCTCCAAAATCAGCGTGAAAGCCGGGCAGCACGTGGAAGCGGGCAGCGTCATCGGCCAGCTGGGTTCCACGGGCCGCTCCACCGGCCCGCACCTGCATTACGAGGTGCAGAGCAAGGGCCAGCGCATTGACCCGGAGCAGTTCCTCTCGCTCAACGCGCCCGTCAGAAAGCAGCTTGAAAAGCCCGCCTCCGAGGCCGTGCCCTGAAGCGGCGGCCCCGCCTTTTTCCAGCCGCTCATCCCAGTCTGTTTTTCCCGCCCTTTCCTTTTTTCTCCCAAGCAAGGCAGCAGCATCATGTTCGGTTCCGGCAAAGACAAAAACACCCCCGCGCCTTTCAGCGCCAGCAAGCAGATTGACACCGTGATTGCCGAGCAGTGCACGCTCGAAGGCGATCTCACGGCGCAAAACTCCATCAAGCTCGATGGCCGCATCCACGGCACGCTGCGTTGCGAGGGCAGCGCCGTCATTGGCGAGACGGGGCTGGTCAAAGGCGATGTCTATGCCTCCGATCTGCTGGTGCTGGGCCGGCTCGAAGGCAACGTTCACGCAGGCCGCCTGCATTTGCAGTCCACCGCGCAAATTCAGGGCAACATCGAAGCCGAAACCCTGCAAGTGGACCCGGGCGCGCGCTATCAGGGCAGCGTCACCATGCGCGTTCCCAACGCCGCCTCCACGCCCCTGCTGCCTGGCAGCGAGAGCGCCACGGCCAAGGCGTGAGCGGCCGCCGCATTTTTCGCCAGCGCCCTCCGGGGCGCTTTTTCATGCCCGCCGCCTGCCAACCTGCCCGCAGGGGCCTCTCGCGCAAGACGGGCGCAAGGAATAAGAACCGGCTCGAAGCCTGCCCGTGAGTGCAAAAAGCGCGGCTCCGGGCGCTTTGCCGCGTTTCAGCCCCAAAGGTTTCAGCTCCGGCTCCGGCGGCCCGCTCTGGCGCGCTCTGGCCCGCTCGTGCTACAGGAAAGAGCCTGCCAGGCCATATCAAAACAGGAGCAAATTCAGGCCGCCGGAAATGCCGTCTCGCGCAAATTCCACTAGGACCTCATGCTCTAAATAAAAGAGCGAAACAAGGCTGCAAGGCGCAGGCCGCCCGGAGCCGCGCTTTTTGCATTCACGGGCAGGCTTTGGGCCGGTTTTCAGGCCAGTGCCTGGCGCATGGCGGCGATGGTTTGGGCGTAGTCGCTTTGGCCGAAGATGGCGCTGCCGGCCACGAAGGTGTCGGCCCCGGCGTTGGCCACACGGCGGATATTGGCGGGCTTGATGCCGCCATCGACTTGCAGGCGGATGTCGCGGCCTGATTGCTCGATGCGGCGGCGCGCCTGTTCGGTTTTGCGCAGGGCGCTGTCGATGAAGCTCTGGCCGCCAAAGCCGGGATTGACGCTCATGATGAGGATGAGGTCGATGTCGTCAATCAGCCAGTCGAGCACGTCCAGCGGAGTGGCGGGGTTGAAGGCCAGGCCGGGGCGGCAGCCTGCGGCGCGGATGGCCTGCACGCTGCGGTGCGGGTGGGCGCTGGCTTCGGGGTGGAAGCTGATGGCGGCCGCGCCCGCCCGGGCAAAGGCGGCGGCCAGCGCGTCCACGGGCTGCACCATCAGGTGCACGTCGATGGGGGCGCTTTGGCCGTCTGGCAGGCGGGCGTGGGGGCGCAGGGCTTCGCAGATCATGGGGCCGAAGGTGAGATTGGGCACGTAGTGGTTGTCCATGACGTCGAAGTGAATCCAGTCGGCGCCGGCGGCCAGCACGTTGCGCACTTCTTCGCCCAGGCGGGCGAAGTCGGCGGAGAGGATGGAAGGGGCGATGAAGTGGCGGGGCGCGGTCATGGGAAGCAGGGCGGGTTGCGGCAGCGGCGGATGAGGCTGCGGGTGAAACCGTGGCCGAAAGGGCCAGTGAAAGGGGCGCATTGTCGCGCCGCTACCATCGTTGCCCATGGCAAAAAATGAATTGGCGGGGGGATGAATGGCCCGTTCGCAGCTTGAACTGGTGCGGCATCTGGAAGCGCTGGATGCCAGCGCGCCGCGCGTGGAGCGGCATTTGTGGCTGATTGGCCTGCTGGACTGGGTGCGCGGCAGCGCCGATTGGCAAAACCCCAGCGAAGACGAGGTGCAGGCCGTGCTCACGCGCGTGCGTTCGCTACTGGACGCGGTGGCGGTGCGCCCGCACTGGCGGCAGCGCTGGCGGCGCTGGTGGGCGGTGTTCATCACCACCACGGATGAGACGCCGCTGCTGGCGGATTTGGGCTTTGCGCCGCGCGCGGCTTTCTTGAGCGAGCTGGCGCGCCGCCTGCGCAAGAAGCTGCTGCCGGTCACGCCCGATTCGACCAACCAGGCCGATCTGATTTACCTGCTGTTTCCGGGCGAGCTGGACGCGCGCTGGCTGCGCGCGCTGGACAAGGAAACGGCCCGCCGCATGGGCGAGCTGCTGTTTGACGAGGAGCCGCCTGGCCCCGGCAGCGCCGTGCAATACGACTACGCCGAGCGCGCGCTGCTGGACGCGCTCACCTACGCCGTCAGCCAGATCAGCGCCATTGGCCTGTCGCCCGGCATTCGCAGCCGCATGTCGATGGAGGCGCGCCAGGCGCGGCGCTTTCATGATTTGCCCGCGATGTTCGAGGCCCTGCGCACGGCCGTGCAGACGCAGGGGCGCTTGTCGCCCGGCGCGCAGCAGGCCATTGCAGCGTTTCGCGAGCATCTGGACGCCTGCCGCGCCAGCGCCAACACGGTGTACGCGCATTTGCAGGAGCACGGCATCTCGGTGAACATCGAGTTCCAGATTCAGCAAATGCGCCAGCGCATCTTGCGCGTCAAGGGTCTGCTGCTGTGCCTGGAGACGGCCGAGCCGGTGCTGGCGGCGGCGCAAATGCTCTCGCATCTGGTGCGCGTCAGCCGCGACACGCTCAGCGTGCGTGCGCTCATTCGCAGCAACACGCAGCTGCTGGCCGCCAAGGTGACCGAGCGCAATGCCGAAAGCGGCGAGCACTACATCACGCGCAACGGCAAGGAGTACCGCCAGATGCTGCGCGCCGCAGCGGGCGGCGGCGCGGTGATGGCGCTGGCCACCTGGGGCAAGCTGTTTCTGTACACGCTGGGGCTGTCGGCCTTCTGGGGCGGTCTGGCGGCGGGCATCAACTACTCGCTGGCTTTCGTGCTGGTGATGCTGCTGCACTGGACGATTGCCACCAAGCAGCCCGCGATGACGGCGCCAGCCCTGGCCGCCAAGCTGCGCAGCCTGAACGCGCCGGGTGCCATAGACGGCTTCGTGACCGAGGTGATGTTTTTGCTGCGCTCGCAATTTGCCGCCATCGCCGGCAATCTCGTCCTGGTGGTCCCGCTGGCCTGGCTGCTGGGCCTGGCATTCGCGGCCCTGGGCGACACCCGCATGATGACGGCCGGACACGCGCGCCACGTCATCGCCAACCACCATTTGTTTGGCCCCACGCCGCTGTTTGCCGCCATCACGGGCGTGCTGCTGTTTGCCTCCAGCGTGGTGGCCGGGTGGGTGGAAAACTGGTTTGTCTTTCACAAGCTCGATTCGGCCATTGCCTACAACCCGCGCAGCACGCGCTGGCTAGGCAAAGAACGCGCGCGGCGCTGGGGCAGCTACTGGCGCGAACACATCTCCGGCTATGCCGCCAATATCTCGCTGGGGCTGATGCTGGGGCTGGCGCCGCCCGTGCTCCAGTTCTTCGGCATCCACTTTGAAGTGAGGCACGTCACCCTCGTGGCGGGCCAGATGGCTGCCGCCGCGCATCGGCTCGGCCCTGCCGTGCTGCACGAGAGCGCTTTCTGGTGGGCCGTGGCCGGAGCGCTACTCACAGGGCTGATGAACGTGGCGTTCAGCTTTCATTTCGCCTTTCGCCTGGCACTGACGGCGCACAACATCTCCAACGTGGAGCGGCACCGCATCTACCGTGCCGTCTGGCGGCGCATGTGGCGCCACCCTCTGGGCTTCATCCTGCCGCGCAAGTCCGACGCGCGCCTGGTGGCCGAAATGGAAACAGCCGCCGCCGCTGACGGTGAAAACGCGGCCCCGGACAGCCCGGCTTCTCCCAAAGAGCCGCCAGCGCGGCAAGACTGAAAGCCGTGATTTGCGCGGCGCGCGGATTTGCGTTCAGCAGATGGGTTCCGTATCAATGGCCGGTTATCTTTTTATATTTTCATTTGGAGTTTTGGAATGAATCCAGTCGTTTTTGCCGTGTGCCTGATGCTGGCGCTGTCGCTGGCGCGCGTGCATGTGGTTTTCAGCCTGATCATCAGCGCCTTTGCGGGCGGGCTGATGGCGGATATTCCGGCCGCCACCATTTTGGCCGCCTTGCCGCCCGATGCCGTTGCAGGCGTGACTGAACCGGGCGTGGTGCTGAAATTGAAGTATCTGGTCAAGGTTTTTGAAGAAGGCATTACCGCCGGCACCACCACGGCGCTGTCTTACGCGGTATTGGGCGCTTTTGCCGTGGCCATTTCCTATTCGGGGCTGTCGCAGGCCATGGCCAATGTCATTGTCAGGCGCGCCACGCAAGGCAGCGGCCATTATGTGAAATGGCTGCTGATTGCGGCGCTTTTGCTGATGAGCATCATGAGCCAAAACCTCATTCCCATCCACATCGCCTTCATTCCGCTGGTGGTGCCGCCGCTGCTGGTGGTGATGAACCGCCTTCAGCTGGACCGCCGCATGCTCGCCTGCGTGATCACCTTCGGGCTGGTTTGCACCTACATGTTCGTGCCTTATGGTTTTGGCGACATTTTCCTGAACAAAATCCTGCTCGGCAATATCAGCAAATTCGGCATGGATGTATCCGGCGTCAATATCTACCACGCCATGTTCATTCCCGCGCTGGGCATGCTGGCGGGGCTGGCGGCGGCCATTTTCTTCAGCTACCGCAAGCCGCGCCATTATCAGGATTTGCCGGTTGAAGGGGCGGCGGAGCAGGTGGCGGTCAAGCGGGAAAATATTATTGTCGCGGTGATTGCCGTGAGCATTGCCTTTCTGGCGCAGAAATACACCGGCTCATTGATTCTTGCTGGCCTGCTGGGTTTTGCCATTTTCATGGTTTCGCGCGTGATTCACTGGCAGCAGGCCGATACGGTTTTCAATAGCGGCATTCGCATGATGAGCATGGTGGCCTTCATCATGATTGCCGCCAATGGTTTTGCCGCCGTGATGAATGCCACGGGCGGCATCGAGCCGCTGGTGCGCGACAGCGTGGCTTTTTTCGGCAACAGCAAGGCGCTGGTTTCGCTGGCCATGCTGCTGGTGGGGCTGCTGGTGACGATGGGCATTGGCAGCTCGTTTTCCACCCTGCCGATCATTGCCGCCATTTACGTGCCGATTTGCGTGCACATGGGGTTTTCTCCGCTGGCCACGGTGGCCATCATCGGCACGGCCGGGGCGCTGGGCGATGCCGGCTCGCCCGCGTCGGACTCCACCCTCGGCCCGACGATGGGCTTCAATGCCGACGGCCAGCACAACCACGTCAAAGACAGCGTCATTCCCACTTTCATTCACTACAACATTCCGCTGCTGCTGGCGGGCTGGGTTGCGGCGCTGGTGCTGTAAGCGCCCGCCTGCGGCCAGGCGGCGCAAGGGGGTCGCGCGGGCCGCTGCCTGCCGGGGTTCTAAACTCGGGCGCGATTTTTTCCCCGCCCTTTTCTTCTTTTCCCCTTTTTTCTGGAAAGACCTGACACATGAAGACTTCCTGGTTCTCCCGCGCCGCCGCCGTGGCGCTGGTGGCGGCGGCCAGCCTGCTGGCCGCTTGCGGCTCCGGCTCCACCGTGCAGCAGCTCACGCCCACGCGTTTCATGGCCGTGGGCGACGGCATGATTGATCTGGGCCACGACGGCAAGCGCTACACCATCAACGACGGCTCCATGCTGTGGACGCAGCAGCTGGCCTCCCATTTCGGCCTGACCCTGGCTGACAGCTCCACGGGCGGCCTGAGCTACGCGCGCGGCAATGCCCGCATCACCGCCGCCGATCCCACGGGCGGCGGCGCGCCCAGCTTGTCTGCGCAGGTGGACGCGCTGCTGGCCAGGCTGAACAACAAGTTTGAAGACAGCGACGTGATCATCCTCTCCGGCGGCCACACCGACATCGTGACCGCCGTGAATGAAACCGGCATTTCCGCCACGACCACGGCCACGGTCAAGGCCGCCGGCACGGCGCTGGGCGATCTGGCCAAGCGCCTGTCCGAGGCGGGGGCCAAGCACGTGGTGGTTTCGGGCGTGTACAACCTGGGCCTGTCACCTTGGGCGCGCGCGCAGGGCGAAGCCAAGGCCAACGCCATCCGCGATCTGTCCGTGGCTTTCAACGACGCCATGCTGCTGTCGCTGGCGGACACGAAATGGGGCCGCACCGTTCTGGCCATCAACCCCGGCCTGTTCTACAACCTGATTGCGAACGAAACGAAGGATCCGCTTTTCGCCAACGCGAAAGACCCCGTGTGCACCACGCCCGATGCCACCACCTGCACCAACAGCACGCTGGTCAGCGGCGCCAAGGTGGAGCAGTACCTGTTTGCCGACAAGCTGTATTTCACCCCCCTGGCCAACCGCCTGTACGGCAGCAGCAGCTACGGCAACAACGCCTATTCGAGCCTGCGCGACCACTGGTGAGCGCCTGAGCGCTGGCGGGCGGCGCCCCAGGCAAAGCAGCGTTTTTCGCTATTGGATCAATAGCGTGTGCTCCTGGTGGAAACTGCGCAAAGCGCCTTTTTGATGCCCTGAATTCGCTCCTGTTAATGAAGCAATCCAGCCTTCAGGCAAGGCGCAGGGCCGCCTGACGCGAAGGGGCGACAGGCGGCCTTTTTCATTGGCCTGCCCGCCTCCGCTTTCTTGAGTTTGCCGAATCCCTGAATTCCCGAGTTCTCCCCGAAAGACCTGAAACATGCCCATCACCCCGCAAGAGGCGCTGCTGCGCGCCATTGAGCACCGCGAAATCTTTCAGGACGAAATGCTGCACCTGATGCGGCTGATCATGCGCGGCGAGATTTCGCCGCTGATGGTGGCGGCCATCACCGCCGCGCTGCGCGTGAAAAAGGAAACCGTGGGCGAAATCACCGCCGCCGCGCAAGTCATGCGCGAATTCGCCACGCCCGTGCCTATTGCCGACAAAACGCATTTGGTCGATGTGGTGGGCACCGGCGGCGACGGCGCGCGCACCTTCAACATCAGCACCTGCGCCATGTTCGTGGCCGCCGCCGCCGGCGCGCGCGTGGCCAAGCACGGCGGGCGCAGCGTCTCCAGCCAGTCGGGCAGCGCCGATGCCGTGGAGGCGCTGGGCATCCAACTGAACCTCACGCCGCAGCAAATCGCCCAATGCGTGGCCGAAACTGGCGTGGGCTTCATGTTCGCGCCCAACCACCACCCGGCCATGAAAAACGTGGCCGCCATCCGCAAGGAAATGGGCGTGAAAACCCTGTTCAACCTGCTCGGCCCCCTGACCAACCCGGCTGACGCGCCCAACATCCTCATGGGCGTGTTCCACCCCGATCTGGTCGGCATCCAGGCGCGCGTGCTGCAAGCCCTGGGCGCGCGGCACGCCCTCGTGGTGCACGGTCTGGACGGCATGGACGAAATCAGCCTGGGCGCGCCCACCCTCGTGGCCGAGCTGCAAAACGGCCAAATCCGCGAATACGAAATCCGCCCCGAAGACTTCGGCCTCGACACCCAGCCGCCGCAAGGCATCCGCGTGGCCACGCCCGCCGAATCGGTCGCCATCGTGCGCGCCGTGCTCGCTGGCCAGCCAGGCCAGGCGCAAGACATCGTGGCCCTGAACGCGGGCGGCGCGCTCTACGCCGCTGGCGTGGCCGCCAGCCTGGCCGAAGGCGTGCAGCAGGCGCGCGCCGCCATTGCCAGCGGCGCGGCGCAGGCCAAGCTGGAGCAGGTGCAAGCCTTCAGCCGCACTGCCTGAAGCCGCACGAAACACGCAAGGCCACCCCGGCAGCCCACACGCAAGAAAAGGAGCGCGCCCCATGTTCCACCACGACATGCCCACCACGGCGGAGCTGTTCAAAATCTTCGGCACCCTCGCCATCGTCATCGTCATCGCCGCTTTGATGATCTACTTCATGCTCATCAAAACCATCCGCAACCTGCGGCGCGGCATTCATGAAGAAAGCGGCGAGACGGGCAGCAAGACAGAAAGCGCGGCAGGCGGCGCGCCCGGAAATGCGCCAAACAACGCGCCAAACAGCGCACAGAACGGCACGCCCAACAGCACACCCAACAGCGCGCCCGCCGCCGCACAAAGCGCCGCTGAAGCCGCCCGCCAGCCATGAACGACATCCTGCAAAAAATCATCGCCGTCAAACGCGAGGAAATCGCCGCCGGCCAGAAAAAAATCCCCCTGCCCGCCATGCGCGCCGACGCTGAAAGCCGCGTGCTCACGCGCGACTTCACCGCCGCCATGCGCGCCAAAGTGGCCGCCGGGCAGGCCGCCGTCATCGCCGAAGTCAAGAAAGCCAGCCCCAGCAAGGGCGTCATCCGCGCCGACTTCGCGCCCGCCGACATCGCCCAAAGCTATGCCCAGGGCGACGGCGTCACCCGCGCCGCCTGCCTTTCCGTGCTCACCGACCGGCAGTTCTTCCAGGGCTGCCCCGACTACCTCAAGCAGGCGCGCGCCAGCTGCGGCCTGCCCGTGCTGCGCAAAGACTTCATCATCGATCCCTGGCAGGTTTATGAAGCCCGCGCGATGGGCGCCGACGCCATCTTGCTCATCGCCGCCTGCCTGCAAGACGCGCAAATGGCCGAGCTGGAAGCCCTGGCCCACAGCCTGGACATGGCCGTGCTGGCCGAAGTGCACGACGCCGCCGAGCTGGAGCGCGCGCTGCGCCTGAAAACCCCGCTCATCGGCATCAACAACCGCAACTTGCGCACCTTCGCCACCACGCTGCAAACCACGCTCGATCTGCTGCCTGCCTTGCCCGCCGGCCGCCTGCCCGTGGCCGAAAGCGGCATCGCCACCCGCGCTGACGTGCAGCGCCTGCGCCAGGCAGGCGTGCACGCCTTCCTCGTGGGCGAAACCTTCATGCGCGCCAGCGAGCCAGGCCGCGCGCTGGCCGAGCTGTTTGGCGGCTGAAGAGCAAAAAAAGAGGAGCGAAATTCAGGGGCCTGGAAATGGCATCTGCGCTTATTCGTCCAGGAGGTATTGCTATGGAACAAGGAGCAGAAATGGCGCCTGCCTTCCCGCCCCGGCATGCGCCAGAGCGCCGCGCTTTTCAGCCGCCAGAAGGAGTCCATCCATGACCGATGCCGAATTCATCTACGCCCGCTGGCACGAAGCCGCCCGCAGCCGCGACGTGCCCGCGCTGCTGGCGCTCTACGCCGAAGACGCCGAGCTGGAGTCGCCCCTTGTGCCCGTCATCCTGAACCGCGCCAGCGGCGTGCTGCGCGGGCACGCGCAAATCCGTGAATTCCTCGAAGAAGGCACGCGCCGCCGCCCCAACGAACTCGTGCGCTGGCACCGCGACGGGCGTTTTCTGAGCGCAGGCGGCCTGCTCGTGTGGGAATACCCCCGCGCCACGCCGCAGGGCGAGCAAATCGACATTCTCGAATTCATGGAGCTGCAAGGCCGCCTCATCCAGCGCCACCGCATCTACTGGGGCTGGTTTGGCACGCAAACGCTCATTGCCTCGGCGCTGCGCAAGCAGGCCCAGGCTCCGTCTGAACACTGAAACCCAAGACGCGCCCGCGCCATGAATCTTCTGGCCTTTGACACCAGCACCGAAACGCTCTCCATCGCCGTGCAGCGCGGCCCGCAGGTGTTCGCGCACGAGGCGGCCGGCGGCGCGCAAGCCTCCGCCACGCTCATTGAGCAGGCGCTGGCGCTGCTGGAGCAGGCGCGGCTGGCCGTGGCCGGCCTGCACGCCATTGCCTTCGGGCGCGGCCCCGGCGCTTTCACCGGCCTGCGCACCGCCTGCGCCGTGGCCCAGGGGCTGGCCTGGGGCGCGGGCGTGCCCGTGCTGCCCATCGACACCCTGCTGGCTGTGGCCGAAAACGCCCGCCAGCGCCACGGCCTCACGCGCGCGCTCGCCTGGCTGGACGCCCGCATGGGCGAGGTCTATGCCGCCCCTTTCATCTGGCAGGCAGATGCCTGGCGCGCCCTGGACGCCGCGCGCGTGTGCGCGCCCGAGGAGCTGGCCCTGCCCGCTGGTGAGTCCGCCGCTGGCTGGGCCTTGGCGGGCAACGCCGCCAGCACCTACGGCAGCCGCCTGCCGCCCGCGCTGGACAGCCTGCCCCGCCTGCCCGCCCAGCCCGCTGCCACGGCCTTGCTCGCGCTGGCCGCGCCCATGCTGGCCGCCGGGCAGGGCCTGCCCGCCGAGCAGGCGCTGCCCCTGTACATCCGCGACAAAGTGGCGCAAACCACCGCCGAGCGGCTGGG
>ERZ773070.327-NODE-327-length-36381-cov-8.983070_pt1 | contig 36381 bp, 32 predicted proteins | sample MGYA00580618_ERZ773070 | MGnify/ENA primary metagenome ERZ773070 (study PRJEB29015, sample SAMEA2738023) | human oral metagenome | biome: human oral; feature: human-associated habitat; material: dental | place: China | collected 2019 ... | reverse complement strand
ACGCGCACGAAATTTTGCTATGTGTCGGCACCGGTTCGTACTTGAGCGATGAAAAGCGGATGAGCCTAAAAGACTTCGAGTTGCACTTGACCGACCCGCGCGATATCATTGATCACTGGGGCGAGGAGTATCCCGAGGTAATTCGTAACACTAAAAAGGTGGCTGACCGCTGTAATGTTGAAATTGAGCTGGGCCGCATTCTTATTCCCAAATATCCGCTGCCTGAAGGCGAGAACGAGCACTCGTATCTGCTGAGATTGACTTATCAGGGTTTGCTGCAGCGTTATAATGGCGCTTCGAAAGAGGAAGCCGAGAAATTAGACCCTGAAGATATCATCCCACAATTGTCTGACGAAGTTCGCCAGCGCGCCGAGATGGAGCTGGGCGTGATGGGCAACATGGGCTATGAGGGTTATTTCTTGATTGTTCAGGACTTTATTAACTGGGGTAAATCTCAAGGGATTGTTTTTGGTCCGGGCCGTGGTAGCGCCGCCGGCTCGATTATTGCCTACGCGCTGAACATTACCGACCTTGATCCGCTGAAGTATGGTCTGCTATTCGAGCGTTTCCTTAATCCAGATCGTATTTCCATGCCGGATATTGATGTCGATATTCAAGATACCCGCCGCGACGAAGTGATTGAATATTGCGCTAAAAAATACGGCGAAGACCACGTCAGCAATATCGCTACCTTTGGTAAGATGTTCGGCCGCATGGCGGTGCGCGATGTCGCTAGGGTACTGGAAGTGCCGTATGCCGAGAGCGACCGCTTGGCTAAGTTGGTGCCGCCGCCGAACCAGGGCCGTCACATTCCGTTGTCGGTTAGCGTTAAAGAGGACGCTGATTTGCGTAAGGAGTACGAGAATAACCCTACCGCCAAAGAGGTTCTAGATTACGCCATCCAGCTCGAGGGCACGATTCGCAGCCACGGTGTTCATGCCTGCGGCGTGGTGATTGCGCCGGACACGCTGGTTAACTATATTCCGCTAGAAATGGCACAAAAGGGCGTGGTGGCGACGCAGTTTCCGATGGGCGAAGTCGAGGAGTTGGGACTGCTGAAGATGGACTTTTTAGGCCTCAGCAACTTGACAATTATTAACAACGCCATGCGTATTATCAAAAAAGTTTATAAAGAAGAAATCGACCTGGCGCACTTGCCGCTGGATGACAAGCCAACGTACGAGCTATTTCAGCGCGGCGACACCACCGGCGTGTTTCAGCTAGAATCGGCGGGTATGAAACGCTACCTGCGGGCGCTCAAGCCGACGCATTTCGAAGACATCATCGCCATGGTAGCGCTGTACCGCCCGGGGCCGATGCAATTTATCGATAGCTTTATCCGCCGCAAGCACGGCGAAGAGCCGATTACCTACTTGCATGAGGGTATGCGCAACTCGCTGGAAAACACTTACGGAATTTTGGTTTACCAAGAGCAATTTATGCAAATTTCCAAGGAATGGTGCGGCTTTACTGGCGGTCAAGCTGATACGCTGCGTAAAGCCGTCGGTAAGAAAAAAATCGACCTAATGAAAAAGGTTAAGCCGGAGTTCGTCGAGGGCGCGGTCAAAGTCGGCGGCGCCACGCGCGAAATGGCGGAAACTTTCTGGACGCAACTGGAGGAATTTGCTAATTACTGCTTTAATAAGTCGCATGCCGCTTGTTACGGCTTGATTGCCTATTGGACAGCATATCTAAAAGCGCATTATCCGGACGCTTTCATGGCGGCGCTAATGACCAGCGATCATGACGATATCGACCGCCTGGCGATTGAAATTACCGAGTGCAAGCATATGGGCCTGGAGGTTCTGGCGCCAGACGTCAATCAGTCATACGTCGAGTTCGGCGTAGTGCCAGCTGCCAAGCAAGTCCGTTTCGGTATGGCCGCAGTCAAAGGTGTCGGCGTCGGCGCAGTCGAAGAGATTATCCGCGCCCGCGAGGCCGACGGCCCGTTCAAGTCGGTCGAGGATTTTGCCAAACGTGTCAGTACCAGCAAAGTTAATCGCAAAGCTTGGGAATCGCTGGTCAAAGCCGGTGCTTTCGACGCGCTAGGCGACCGCAGCGATTTGCTATTTAATCTCGATATGATTCTGGCTTTTGCTAGCAAACTGCAAAAGGAAGCGCTCAGCGGGCAAGTTGATATGTTCGCGGCGCTCGGCGGCGACAAATTGATGCCGTCGGTCGAACTGAAGGCTTCGCCGGTCAAGTACACCAACAAAGAGCAGCTGATGTGGGAGCGCGAGCTGCTGGGCCTGTATATCAGCGCGCACCCGCTAGATAATTACGATGCCTTTTTCGAGGAGCAGACCATTCCGTTGCACGCCTGCACGCCGCAAATCGACGGGCAGAAAGTGTCGGTCGGCGGCTTGGTGTCGACGATTCGCACCATCGTCACCAAGGCTGGCACCAAAATGGCGTTTGTCGGTATCGAGGACAAAACTAGCGAGGCAGAATTAATCGTTTTCCCGAGGCTGTACGAGCAGCTTGGCGACAGCTTGCAACAAGATGCTATCGTCAAGGTGGCCGGCACAATCAACGCCCGCGACCGCGACGGCAACATGACTGATGAAGCCAAAGTCATTGCCGACGAAGTCAATATCGTCACCGACAAAGAACTCAACGAATACCAAAGCCACGGCCGTAAAATGACGGCGCCGAAAGGCCGCGCGGCCGTCAAAAGCAAGCGTTATCCGCGCAAAAACGCTAACGGTGCGCCAGCTGTGACGGCTGCAGCCAGCGCCAAAGCGGCACCAGCAATTATCGCCAAGCCGCTAGAAAAGCTGGAAACTGTCTATGTCAAAGTCAAAAACCCGAGTGATCGCGACCTGCTGGTCTCGCTCAAGAAACTGTGCAGCCAAAACCCTGGCCAAAACGACATCATTATGATTCTGGGCGATGATAAGTCCAATGCCATCCGCCTGCCGTTTCGGGTCGATGCCCAGCGCAACTTGCGCGCTGGCCTGGCCGAACTGCTGGGCGACGAATGCGTCAAGGTGAAATAGATTAGGATAAGATAAATTAAACCAAAGAAAATAGCCCGCCAGAAAGGCCTTGCGCCGAGGCTGGCGGCCTCTAGGCGGGCTATTTTCTAGCGGGCTTTATCAGCCCTTGTTGGACGCCGCGGGGGCGTCGTTGGTCTTGGCGTCCTCCTCCGTAGCGGGGAGATAGATGACAATGCGCCCGCGGCCGGGCGCGTCGATCTTATAAACGGCCTTGTTGTCCCGGATTTTGACATCCGAGACCCACGAGGCCTTCGTCGCGGCGTCGACGAGCACTGCCTCAAGGCGGCGCGTCTGCGCCTCCTTGACAGACAAATCGGCCTCAAGGCGGCGTATCCTCGCCTCCTTGATATTCCTCTCGTACTGGGCATTGATCTTCTCAATGCCCAATCTCCACAGGTTAAACAACCCGTAGCTAGAAAGGATCGCCAAGCCGATGAAGTAATGCCCGTTCTTGACGAGCAGGGCGGCCGCGATGGCCGCGGCCAGGATGGCAGCGAACTCGAGGGCGATACGAGCAATGAAACGCTTCATGATTCCTCCTAGAATCACTCGCTCAAGTAAAAGGGCAACTTCACGCCCTTTATTTTCGAAAACTTGAGCGAAAAGCTAGTATTAATATAGCATAGAGTAGTAAAATTGTCAATACTTTCCGCAATTATTCCGTAAAATTTGCAAATTTTAGGCATTTTTGGTGGTTTTGCCGCTCGTCGCTAGCTCGTACAGCGCGATTCCGGCCGCTACCGATACGTTGAACGACTCTTTTTGCCCGAACATCGGAATCTCAATGATATCGTCAGCCAATGCCAACCATTCGGGCGCGATACCGTCGACTTCTTCGCCTAGCAGCAACGCAATGCGGTCTGGCGCCGAATAATCGCGCAGATTGGTACTATTGGCGGCTTGTTCTAGAGCGGCGATGCGGTAGCCCAGCTGTCGCAGTTCGTCTAGCGGCGGTGCTTCGTGATACTCAAACGGCACTAGGCTCTCGGCGCCGAGCGCAGTCTTGTGGATTTGCTGGGTGATTTTCTGACGAATGTGCGGCAGACGCTGGTCGTCCCGCGTGATTTCACCGTCGATTAGCGCGCAATTTGGCGCTTCGCGGCACAAACTCAAATCTGGATACGGCGTATAGCCGCTCAAAATCAACCGTTCGACACCGAAACCTTCACATGTCCGAAAAATCGACCCGACATTGAAAGTCGAGCGAATGTTGTGGGCGATGACGACGATTTTTAGCATAATTCTATTGTAGCACTGTTTTTAGCGCAAGCTTTTTGCTAAAATAAAGGTGATGGATGAAGAAGAAGTTCAGCGCCGCCGGCGCGAACAAGACGAAAAAGCTACTCGCCAGCGGGCGACTATTTTGGGTTTGCCGTATGTTGATATGCGCAATCTAGAGGACACGCTACCGCTAGTCCCTGGCATGATTCCGATCGAGAAAATGCACCAATACCGCATCGTGCCGCTGGCCAAGGGCGGCAACGAAGTGATGTACCAAATCGGCGTGACCTCGCAAACGCCGCAATCTATTTTACAGAAGATCAAGCGCGAGTATCAAGACCGCGGCGACAAATTACAATTTTTGCTGATCAGTGCTAGCGGCTACCGGGCGATGATGCTGCGTTACGATCCGCCGCAGCGTACTGCTTACGATGATATCGAGATTGCTAAAGAGGGCGATAGCAACACCATCGCTCAAGTTAGCCAGACGTTGAATCTGGTATCGAGCGAGGAATTGTTTGATTTCCTGATCAAGCAGGCGGACAGGCTTGGCGCTAGCGATATTCACATTGAAAACGAGCGCGATTCTATCCGCGTACGCATGCGCGTCGACGGTGCACTGCACCCGGTGGCACAGCTAGAACGTTCGCGCTACCGAATTATTATGGGCGAGCTAGCTAGCCGTGCCGGCGTTAGTAGTGCAGCTATGGAGTCGCAATCTGGCCATATGCAGATGGAAATCACCACCGACCAAGGCACGCATCTATTGAACCTGCGCGTCGAGACTGTGCCGACGTTGTACGGGCAAGATGCGGTGCTGCGTTTATTTAATTTTGACGAATCATTGTTGAATTTGGACTTGCTGGGCATTCCGCCGCGCCAGCGCAAGGAAATCGACGAAGTTATCAGCCACCCGCGCGGTCTGGTGCTGATGGTCGGGCCGACTGGCTCGGGTAAATCTACGACGCTTTATAGTATGCTTAATGCATTGAATACCACCGACCGCAAGCTGATTACACTCGAGGATCCGATTGAGTATGGCCTGAGCGGCATGTCGCAAATCCCGATCGACACGACGCACGGGCAGAGTTTCGCTGATGGTTTGCGCAGTGTTTTGCGTCTCGACCCGGATGTGGTGATGGTTGGCGAGATCCGTGATGTCGATACGGCGCGCACGGCTATTCAAGCGTCAATCACCGGCCACTTGGTGTTATCGAGCTTTCACGCCAATACTACCAGTACAGCCTTTAGCCGTATGATTGATATGATTGGAGTTAATCCGATCTTTTCAAGCGCTATCCGCTTGTTGATTGCTCAACGTTTGGTGCGGCGTTTAGTCGATCACACCAAGGAAGCGTACGAACCCGATGAAGCAACACGTAAATACGTCCAGCGCGTGCTCGAAAAGCTGCCGCATGATGTCGAGAAGCCTGATCTGGATAATTTCAAGCTATGGCGCCCCGTGCCTAGCGAAGATGCGCCGTTTGGCTACAAAGGCCGGGTGGTTATCATGGAACAGCTGGTTGTCACTGATGAAATCCAGAAGTTTATCCGCGGTGATGTCCAAGATGTTCACCCCGAGACGATCGAAGAAACCGCTCGAAACGAAGGTATGCTAACGCTCGAGCAGGTCGGCGTGCTGGCGGCCTTGCGCGGCGAAACCACGCTCGAGGAGATAGCGCGGGTGATTTAACGCAAATTGTGGTATAGTATTGGGTGCTGGCTCTAAGATGTAGAGTTTGAGTACATCCATCGTCGAGTGGCCCCGGTACGGGGCGGAAGGAAGGTATGAGATGATCTGGAAAAGTGCTATCATGGGTAGGACTACTACTCTTACTTCTAAAGCCTGCGACAATTATAGGCTGGATAGGTCAACCTCTCCAGATTGCCAGCTTCACGAACTGGCGGCTGGAGGTAGGGGCGTCGCGGCCTGCGCTGCTCTTGGCCTCATGAACTCTGCCCGCGAGGCAGGATTCTACACAGAGGTTTTCAGCTGCAGATCGGTATATCGAGAAATGTCGTTTGTCGTGGCTGTTTACGACAGGCAGGGCGGAGCGACGCTGGCTTTTTTTTACTGTGATGCCGCTGGCAATATCGAGACAGACTTCTGTCGGTATCCAGAGATTTTGGTCCCAGAGCCGTATAGCTGGGGCGGATACTTTGAAAGGATGTTGGACTGGTATACTAGTCCAACAACCACGCCCTAACCTCGCTGACCGGTCGCAAAGGTAAGCTCAAGCCAGCAGAGCCGCGCCTTTGCTCTGGGGCGGGGCGCGCGATTTAGTTCGCCGTCCCGCCCCCAACTCAACTACTTAGTATTGATTTAGGATTTATTTTATGACATTTGCCACCGCTGGTACGACGCGCTTGTCGAATGGCGACGGTATAACTTCGTCGGCGGTTGGGTTCTCGACTAGCGCCGCTAGAGCTTCGGCGGCGGCTAGCTTGTGCTGGTCGGTGATTTTCTGAACGCCATTATCTAGCGCGCCGCGAAAAATACCAGGGAAGGCCAGGGAATTATTAACTTGATTCGGAAAGTCGCTGCGGCCAGTCGCTACGACGGCTGCACCAGCGCTAATTGCGGCATCGGGCATGATTTCGGGTACTGGATTGGCCAGGGCAAAAATAATCGGATGGCTAGCCATTGCGGCGACCATTTCTGGCGCTAGCGAGTTGGCGGCCGACACGCCAACAAAGATGTCGGCGCCGTTTAGTACTTCCGCTAGCGTACCGCTTTCTGAAGTGTTCAAATATTGCTGCAAGGCGGTTTTTTCTGGTGACAGGTCAGTGCGGTCGCTGCTCAGCGCGCCGTGGCGATCAAGCGCAATTAAGTTTTTGACGCCGTACAGATTGAGCAGCTTAATAATCGCTGTGCCAGCCGCACCTGGCCCCGCCAGAACGACTTTGCAGTCGCGCAAGTTCTTGTCGACAACCTTGGCGGCGTTGATCAGCCCGGCTAACACTACTATTGCCGTACCGTGCTGGTCATCGTGAAACACTGGAATGTCTAATTCGGCTTTCAAACGCTCCTCGATCTCGAAACACTTTGGCGAAGCGATGTCCTCTAAATTAATCGCTCCGAAACTCGGCGCTATCGCCTTGACGGCAGCGATAATTTCTTCTGGCTGGTGAACATCCAAGACGATTGGCACGGCATCGACATTAGCGAAATGCTTGAACAGCAGCGCCTTGCCTTCCATCACCGGCATGGCGGCTTTCGGACCCAAATCGCCTAATCCTAAAATTGCTGAACCATCAGAAATCACACCGACCAAATTGTTCGTCCAGGTGTATTTCGGCAAATCCGCTGGGTTCTCGGCGATGGCCTGGCTAACGGCGCCGACGCCTGGGCTGTAGTAGCTGCTGAGCTTATCGCGGTCGATTTCGCCGTTATCGCGCAGCGCGGTGGTGATTTTACCTTTATATTTTTGGTGTAGTTCGAGTGCTAGTTTGTTGTAATCCATGAGTATATTATAGCGCGTTTTGGCATTTTGGGCGCGCATGTTGAACTAAATGGCAGTTTGTAGCATAATATATTTATGAGAAGAAATGGAGAGTTTTTAGACACAATAAGAAACCGGTTGACAACATTTTTGGCAGTTGGAAGTTTAGCGTTAAGCTCGTTTGTCGGGTCGTGCTCGGCTGAGCATCAGACGCCGGATCCTACGCCAGCCGGGAGTACTGCCTCCGAGAGCGCTACTGCCGGGACACTAACTTATGAGGAGTTAGCCAAAAAAATTGGCGAGGGTGATTCAGTTTGGATCGCGCCAGTTGCTTACATACAGAGTACAGACGGTGAAAACAGCGGCAAGATTGTTGTACGCCCAGCTGCTGAAGTCAACGGTGACCCGACATGTCAGCAACCTGGCGAATCGCGGCAGGTGGGCGACGAACAGGTAAGATACTACGCCGTTGAAGATGGCAAATTGGTGGAAGTAGACCCTCCGTCATCCAAGGCGGCCAGACGGTCGGATAGCGTCGATGAAAATACAGTTATCTGCGTGAAATTTGACGGGGCAGTCGACGGATTTCAGCCAGGAGCGGAGCTTCCGACGACTATGGTTATTGACGGCAAGCCCTACCGTGTCGTATATGTAGAGAGTTCAACAGAAAACCCGTTGACCCCGCGTCAAGCTCTTGACCCAACCGATGAATAGCTATTTTGCTTGCATTTTAGTATAGTTTGTGGTATAATAAAAAGACATACCAATTTTAATTTCGAGGTGAAAGTATAACGAAATGGATATATTAAAATCTGGCAGGTCAGCTATGAGGCATGCAGCGTCTGAGGGGTCTACTGGCTTAGATTGGGATTGGCTGCCCAAGAAGGAGTTAAGGAAACCGATAGTCGCTCTCTCTGCGCTTGTTGTAGTGGCAACTTGTTCTACCGTGCGTGCATCTATGGAGTTTGCTGCGAATGAAGAAGATCCTACTCCTGTGACAGACAGGACTGATAATTTGCCTCAGCCAGCGGTGCCAGGCGACTCTATTGACACTAGCACTGACACTGATCAGTCTTCTTCGGACAGAGTAGTGGTAGACGGAGCTTCTAGAGTAGGTGTTTGCAATATATGGCAGGAGCAAGGATTTATTGGTCGCGGTTTCGTGTGTCCTGATACTAGCACTCAAATTAATCCAGATGTTCAACCGTTAGCTGACTCAGATGTTCAACCATTAGCTGACTCAGATTTCCAGACGGCGGGCGGTTCTAATCCCGATACTCAAGTTCTTGTCGGTGTCGATAGCATTAATCAATCGACCACAGCGTAAATTATTTCTTTTGTTTTATTTTATAAAGATCAAGAGCTAGCTGGCAACTAGCGGGCTTTGCTGGCTGCTTTCTCTTTGCAGCTATTGCTCGCCGCTTGATATTGTGTTAGAATACTTGCATTGTACGAGAGTTAATGATTCGGGCTTTGTTCGGTGTGGAGCCGCAGATGTACAACTGCGTGGCCAGCCAGAGCGAGTTCGAAAGATAGGAAAAATTATGAGTTTTGCATTAATCCAAAAAGTCAACGACGAGCAGAAGAAAGCGCAAGTTGTCGATGTTCGCAGCGGCGACACCGTGCGCGTGTATCAGAAAATCAAAGAAGGCAACAAAGAGCGCATCCAGATGTTCGAGGGCGTGGTTATCCGCACCGACAACAAAGGCCAGCACACTAGCCGCATTACCGTACGCAAAGTTGCTTCGGGCGTCGGCGTCGAGAAATCGTTCTTGCTGCACAGCCCGCTGGTCGAAAAAGTCGAGATCGTGCGCCGGGCCAAGGTTCGCCGCAACTTCCTCAGTTTCTTGCGCAAGCGCAGCGGTAAGTCGGCCCGCCTAACGGCTATTAAGTTTGACCGCGAGGCGGTAAATGCCGTCCGCGATAAGCACGCCGAAGAGGAAGCTGCTCGCCTGAAAGAAGAGAAAGCCAAAGAAGCCGCCGAGAAAAAGGCCGCCGAAGACGCTAAACAAGCCGAATTGGACGCCAAGGCCGCTGAAGTAGCCGCTCGCCACGCCGAAAATTAACGGCAGTCTCTGCGTCTAGCACTAACGATAAATCCCGCCGATGAGCGGGATTTTGTTTTGCCAGCGAAATAACCGTGAAAAGGAAAGTGCCCGCCGAGGCGGCTCAAGCAGAACGTGCGTGCTCCGCGAGCCGCCCCAGCGGGCGTCGGAGAGGAAACGGCCCACCGAAGTAGGCTGACAGCAAGGCAGGATTTCTGCCTGCGGGCCGTTTCCTCGTGGACAGAGGTCAGCGGCCGTTGTGACGGCGGGCTGGTCGCGTGTTCTCGGTTGCCATGGACAATGCAAAGATGACTATAGCAAATAGCATCAACGTTGCAAGGAAGCTCTCAAGAAAGGAGAGCGATGGGATTGCGCTATACAGCGAGTGCAGCGCTCCCAGTGCCAACATTACTACCCAGGCCAGAAAGGCCCAGGTGATGGTCGGGATCCCGACCATAATGAATAAGACAAAAATTTTGCCTTTCATCAGCTAAACATCTCCTCTCTAGTCAATGTGCTTAGCTTACCAATATTATAACACAAATTCCGCCACCTGTGCCTGCGATTGAGCCTATCGCTGCCATTTGTTATCATGAACTTATGATTCTGGGGATCGACGAGGTTGGGCGCGGGCCGTGGGCGGGGCCGCTGGTGGTTGGCGCGGTGATTCTGGGCGGCGCCGAGATTGACGGCTTGGACGATAGCAAAAAGCTGACCAAAAAGCGTCGTGAGGCTCTGGACGCGGAAATTCGCGAAAAGGCAGCTGCTCACGCGCTGGGCTGGGTGAGCGCCCAGGAATTAGACGATATTGGCATGAGCGAGGCGCTGCGGCTGGCGACGCGGCGGGCGGTCGAGCAAATTCAAGCGCAATGCCGCCAGCAAAATCTAGCTTTTAGCGAAATCATCATCGATGGCAAGGTGAATTTTCTGCGCGGCACGGCGCTAGAGAAGTTCGTTACAACCATACCCAAAGCCGACGGTTTGATTCCGAGCGTGTCGGCGGCATCGATCGTCGCCAAGGTGGCGCGCGACCAGTTCATGGCCGAGCAGGCAGCGGTCTATCCGGGGTACGGTTTCGTGTCGAACGCGGGCTATGGTGTGGCGAAACATCGGGCGGCGATTGAGCGCCTGGGTGTGACGCCTCTGCACCGCCTGAGTTTCGCGCCGCTGGCGAAGTATGCTGACAATAAGGCGAAGCCGCGAGCAGTGCCTCAGAAAACAGTTGTTCAATATGGCGAGCCGTCTGTCGGATATCCTCAGAAAATAATTCGGGGCCCACGTAAAGTTGCCCAAATTTTTTCTGAGAATATCACTCCAGACACTGGAAATGTTGCTCGAATTGATTTGTCAAATACTATTTCGTCAGAAACGAAAAAATCAATGACAACCCGTCAAATTGGCGATAAAGGCGAGCAGGCGGCAGCAGATTGGCTGACGGCGCGCGGCCATGAGATTGTGGCGCGGAATTGGCGGACGCGGTACTGCGAAATCGATATCGTCAGCGTGAAAGGCGAGGTGTTGTATTTCACCGAGGTGAAGTATCGTAAGAATGATGATTTCGGCGATGGACTGGCGGCAATTACTGTCAAAAAGCAGCGGCAGATGCGTTTCGCGGCGGAGTTGTTTTTGGCGGACAAGCCAGAATGCAGCGGCATGGCGGCCAAGCTGCTAGCTGCCAGCGTGAGCGGCGACCCGCCAGCTGTCCAAGCGGTAGTAGAAGTAAATTAAACCAAAGAAAATAGCCCGCCGAACGAGCTCAAGCTGAACGCTAGTTCAGCGAGCTATTTTCAGCGGGCGGTTAGCCCTTCTTCACCGCCTTGTGGCGGTGCTGCTCACATGTAAGGCACCTGCATGTGTCCTCATCCTCGAAGGTCATCGGCACGAAGCCGATAACGATAAGCTCGTACACTGCCAGCATGATTGCTGGCATGTAAATGATCTCACTGGCGCCATTGGAGATGGCGTATGAGATGCACTTCCAGACCCAGATGTGGGCCGCGACAAACGTCGCGACCCACCCCCAGCTGGCCAACGGGCCGGCGGCGTCGAAAACAGACTTCGTCGCCCAGGGGGCGACGAGAGCAAAAGTGATGGAGACAACAATGATGAAGCTCATGATTTCCTCCTCAGAAAATCATCACTCGAGTTAAAGGGCACTTCTCGCCCTTTAGACTAAACTCGAGCGAAAAGCTATTATGAATATAGCACATTATCGTATAAATGTCAATCGTTTTAACGAAAAATGTGTCATAATAATTTTACTACCTCTGTAAAAGCCACAAAATTACTTATCTCAAAAAACCGAAATTACTTTGCCAGCGCTGCTATGACTGCCGCTTTGTCACGGTCGATTAGGTCTAGTTTGCCCTCTAAATCTAATATTCCCATGTCGATGGCGCGGACGAGCGACTGGTCGCGGCGCAGCGGCGTGAAAAATTCGCGGTATTCGGCTAGCTGCTGGCGCGTCATCAGCAGCATGGCGGCGTAGCGCGGGAAATAATCGTGGCTTTTGTCGCTGGCGAAAGTTTGCTCGATCCAACTCCACTGGTCGCGCATCCAGCGCCAGGCGGCTTCGCGGCCGTAGCGATTGCGCAGCAGGTCGACGAACCAGTGAACGGTGTCTTGGCTGCGGATGATGTCGGTGTTAGTGAGTAGCTCGATCAAGCGCGCTGACTGCTCGGCGTCGCGTGTCGTGGCGACCCCTGCGGCGATGTCGCTGCGCAGGTCGGCTGATTGCGTGGCTTGGTAGGCTTCGAGCAGCTGGCTGACTATATCTGCCGGCTGATCGCTGTAGCGGACGGCGGCGCCGATGATTGATGGACGCAGGTCGGCGCTGAGCTCAGCTAGAGGCGTATTTTGGTAGAGCTGGCGCGCGGTGCTGATTGCCGCCGTGTCTTCGCTATATAGCATGCAATCAATGATGGCGGCGCGCAGTTTGCTGTCAGATTCTGGCTCGCTGGGGTGTTTGTTCCAACCTAGGCGTTCGAACTGCGGACGAGCTAGCTTGCCTGATAGGCGGCGCAGCAGCTTTTCGGCTGCTTCGTCTTGGTCAACGAATTTCTTGAGATCGCTGATGGCCAGCGCAATGATTTCCCAGACGGTCTGATCGCTTTCGTTTTGAAAGGCGGCTAGCGCTTCGACTAGCGTGCTGCTAACAATTAGACCGCCGCGGGCTAGCAAGATTTGCTCATTAAGATACTGGGCTCGTTGTGCTGGCGTTAATATGCCATCGGTGATGGCCTGCAATATGCGAGCTCGCAGGGTGTCGTCGTAGCAAGTGATAAAGTGCGAGGCGTTTTGGTGATTGAGCAGTAATAGTCCGTCTGGCGCTGGCGAAAGGCACTGTTCGCGCTCTTTTAGAATTTCGGGCAGGCGCTGGTCGTTGGCACCGAGCGGAATCGGCCACAAACGATCAGACGGCTGGTGCGGCCCAGTGAAGAATTGTTCTTGGCGGAGCGTCAACTCGCCATTGTCGAGCGACGCGTAAACTACAGGGTAGCCCGGTTGTGAGATCCAGGTGTTCATTAGCGCCCCAACATCTTTGCCGCTAGCTTGGCTTAGGCATTCCCAGAGGTCGTCGCCAGTAGTGTTGCCATACTTGAAGCGGGTGAAATACTGCTTGAGGCCAGCGCGGAACGCTTCATCGCCAATCCATAGTTGCATCATTCGCAGCAGCCGGCCGCCTTTGGCGTAGACGATCGCTCCATCAAACAGCGCGCTAATTTCGGCTGGGCTCGATACGTCGGTTTGGACTGGCTGTACGCCGTCGATGCTATCGCGGCGCAGGGCAGCGACACCTTCATTGTTAGCAAACTCGTCCCATTGCCGCCAATCCGGATGCAGCGCGTCAGTTGCTAGGTATTCCATCAGTGTAGCGAAACTCTCATTCAGCCACAGGTTATTCCACCACTTCATAGTCACTAGATTGCCGAACCATTGGTGGCTTAATTCGTGGGCGATAACCGTCGCAATATATTGGCGGGTTGAAACGCTAGCGGTTGCCGGATCGGCCAGCAGGGCGGTTTCGCGGTAGGTTACCAAGCCCCAATTCTCCATAGCGCCGCTAGAAAAATCAGGTAGTGCTACATGATCAGATTTCGGCAGTGGGTAAGGCACGCCAAAATACTCGTCGAAAAAGTCAATTGTTTGCGCTGCGTGCTGGAGTGCCCAGCTCAAGCTATCGGCTGGCTGCGCTGGCGTGGCGTAGACGTTGACTTCGACGCCGCTCTTGGCGGCAGTAGTCGCACGCTGTAAATCGCCAGCGACAAAGGCCGCCAGGTAGGTGCTCATGCGCGGTGTTTGCTCGAAGGTAGTCAGCGTTCCCTCGCTACTTTCCCGCTGCGAAATGACTGGCATATTGCTGAGTACTACCGGTTCATTTGATAATATTGAAATCGCAAATGTGGCTTTGGCCTCTGGCTCGTCGACGCATGGGAAGGCTTCGCGGGCATGGTGGCTTTCGAATTGGGTGGCGTATAACTCGCGTTTTTGGCCTTGATGCTCATAATAACAAGGATAAATACCGTGCATGGCATCGGTCAATGCCAACGAGAATTTAATAGTGATTTGCACTGGACCGTCGTCAGCGTTGTCAAGTGTCAAAATGTCGTTGTCGGTTGATGTCTTAACTGCTTGGCTGTTGACAGTAGCTTCTTCGATCTGCAAATCTTTGGCGTGCAAGCGAATTGGTTCGGCTGCTAGATGTTGGCCGCGGATAGTTGCCGTGCCGCGGATTAAGCGATTGCTCTTTGCTTGACGCAAATCCCATTGGATGTCGTAGTGTTCTGGCTGAAATTGAGAAAATAATCTGTCCATACGTCCATTATAACAGGGTGGTATAATATGCTTATGCAGCGGCGTCGTAGAATGGTCCTGGTAGCGGTAATTTTGATAGGTACTCTCGGTTGGGTTGTTATTAAGGAATGGCCGAATTTGCCGCTGATGCTGCCAGATTCGCGGTCTCAGCATTCGGGGTCGAACTCTGGCTCTGGCGAAATAGCGCGCGACGCCCTAGCGGCATTGCCAACCAAGGGCCGCGCTCCCAAGACTGGCTACAAACGCTCGCAGTTCGGTGACGGTTGGGCTAAGGCGGGCGGCTGCGATACGCGCAACGTTATCTTGCGGCGCGACTTGGCAAACGCTGTCCTGGGCGATGACAACTGCAAAGTACAGGCTGGCGCTCTTAGCGACCCGTACACTGGGCAGCGGATCGCTTTCAAGCGCGGTGCTAATTCTAGCGGCGCTGTGTAGATTGACCACGTAGTGGCGCTGAGTAATGCTTGGCAGACTGGCGCTCAGCAGTTGTCTAGCGAACAACGAATCAGTCTGGCTAACGATCCGCTCGAGCTGCTAGCTGTCGACGGACCAGCCAACCAACAGAAGGGCGATGGCGATGCGGCGACTTGGCTGCCGTCAAATAAACCGTTTCGCTGCCAATACATTGCCCGTCAAATTGCCGTCAAGAAAAAATACTCGCTGTGGGTGACACCGCCGGAGCGCACGGCTATGGAGCGGATCTTGGCGAGCTGTCCAGAACAGCGCTTGCCGGCGTGATATAATCTAAAATATGACAAAGAAACAACATTATTCTCTGTATGATATATTTGCGATACTTTTTGTAACGACACTATTGGTTAGTAATATTGTCAGCGTTAAAATTGTATCTGTTGGCTGGCTGACTTTTGATGCTGGCACGGTTTTGTTTCCGCTAGCGTATATCGTGGGTGATATAATCACTGAGGTTTATGGTTATCGCCGGATGCGCCGGCTGATTTATAACGGCGTGGCAGCCTTGACGCTGATGACGCTGACTTTTTGGGTGGTGCAATTATTGCCGGCAGATAGTAGCTGGACGGGGCAAACGGCGTTTGAATCGACATTGGGTGTGGTCTGGCGGTTGGCTATCGGTTCAGTAGTGGCGCTGTTTGTCGGTGAAATAATGAATGCTTACGTAATGGGCCGGATGAAAGTTGCTAGCCGCGGCCGCGGTTTGTGGCGGCGGATGGTTAGCAGCTCATTGGCGGGTAACGCGCTAGATACGGCGATCTTCTCGACAATTGCTTTTGCTGGGACTATGCCGATGACCAGCTTTTGGCAGCTTATCGTCACGGTGTTTTTGATCAAGATGGCAGTAGAGATTATGGTCTCGCCGCTGACGATGCGCTTGATTGACCGCGTGAAAAAGTATGAAAAATTGGATACGTTCGAGCAACCAGCGAAATACCTGGTGAATTAGTTGCTTGGCTTGTCTCGGCGGCGTTCGATTGTGGTGAAGCTCTGTTTTATAATGTGACGCCGATTGGTAAATTACCGCCGTAGTAGCGAGCCAGGAACGACTGCTTAAAATCAAAAAACGTGCCGTCTAGCAGCGAAGCGCGAATCTGGTCGACGGTGCGCACTACGAAGCGTTCATTATGAATGCTGGCGAGCGTAGCACCGAGAATCTCGTCGGCGCGAAACAGATGATTGATGTAAGCGCGCGTATGATGCTGACAAGTATAACAGTCGCACTCAGGGTCGATCGGCGCGAAGCCCTCACGAAAGCGAGCATTGCTGATGTTGATGCGGCCGTCAAGTGTATACAGAGCGCCGTTGCGGGCTTGGCGGGTCGGCGCGACGCAATCGAAAGTATCGATACCATATTCGACGCCGAGAAATAAATCGGCCGGCTGTGAACCTAAGCCTAATAGGTGGCGCGGCTTATCCTCGGGCAAAGTCTCGCAGACCCAGCGGACGACGTCAGCGATCTCACCAGGCTGGAAGACGCCGCCGATACCGTAGCCGTCGAAGTTGCGCTCGCCCAGGAAATTGGCCGATTGGCGGCGCAGCGTTTCGTCGCGGGCGCCCTGGACGACGCCGTAGAGTGCTTGCAGGTTTTCGCCGCGTGCTAGATGTTCGGCGTTTAGCTCATCGTGGCGAACCAAGCAGCGCTCCGCCCAAGCATGTGTTCGCTGCATTGCCTTTACAATCGTGCCGCGGGCCGCTAGCGGTGCAGTCAGCTCATCAAAGGCCATATGAATATCAGCGCCGATAGCGTGCTGTAGCTCCATTGACGATTCTGGCGTCATCATTATATATCTGCCATCCAGATGCGACCGAAATTGCGCGCCTTGGTCGGTAACTTTGGCTAGCTGATTAGCAGACTTGACCGCTTGCGCAGCGTTGCCTTTTTGGGTGTGGGCGACGGCGTCGATCCCTTTTTTGTAAGCAATTCCCAGACTGAAAATCTGAAAGCCGCCGCTATCAGTGAAAGTCGGCCCATCGTAATCCATAAATTTGCCTAGGCCACCAGCTTTATGAATGATTTCGGCGCCTGGCCGCTGCATCAAATGATAAGTATTGGCCAAAATTGATTGCCCGCCGCAGGCTTTGACTTGTTCGACAGTCAGCGCCTTGACGGTTGCTTTGGTGCCGCCAACGATGAAAGCTGGCGTTTGAATCGTACCGTGCGGCGTTTGAATCGTACCAGCACGCGCTAAGGTGCCGGGGAGGCGATGGGTAATGCTGAAGACAAGGGGTTGGTTCATAAGGTCTAGTATATCATCTACCTCATGGCAGCAAAGTGTAACTTTTGCCAAAAGCATGAAATATGTTGAAAAACATTGACGATGCTCAACAAGTATATTATAATTATAATTATAATTAGCCTTTCAGATAAAGGCTGCCTGACGCGCGGAAAGTCCGCATGCGTTCGAGGTAGCGGTCTGGATAGGCCGCACCTCAACCTACACTAGGAAAGGGTACACTATTATGCTCACTGGTATCGCTAGCTTGTCGGTATTGGTTCTGTCTATCCTTCTCACCACCTCCCTGTGGCGGCAGCGGAGAGTGGGGTATATTCAGGTGTCGTTACTAGGAGTGATGTTTACCGTGATTTATCTGTACTCTGCGACCGTTCGCCATGGCAGCGTTTATAAAAATTATGAGGCTGCTGCTTGGGCAGCGCTGGTCTCCTACGTGGTGGCGGCGATACTCGCCGTCGCAGAGTACAGTCTCAGGATTACAGCCTGGATCTCCAGGCTCTGGATCCGACGAGCGCAGACGCAGAAGATCTCTGCTCTCGTTAAGATTTCCGAGGCACGATTGAACCTGTCCGAACAAGCCTGGGGACCCCGTGAAGGGTATTCCCCAGAGAGCCCAGATACAGACGCATGAGGTGCGGGGGCGGGACGAGCGATTTATTTCGCTGTCCCGCCCCCAACTCAACTCTTTGTGAAATATTTTTTGTATCGCACTGCTAGGCTTGACGATGCCAGCCCTCGCGTGTTACATTAAATACGTACTCATCCGGCCGGCAGGTCGGTTGTTTTCGTATTGGAACTAAAAGAAAGGAATTATATGGAAGATTTGAATATCAAGCAGTTGACGCTAGCAGTGCGGGCGATTGCTGATGAAAAGGCGTTGCCCGAAGAAACTGTACTAAACGTAATCGAGCAGGCAATCGCTGCTGCCTGGCGCCGCGATAACGGCGAGCGCGAGCAAAATGTGCGCGCTGAACTTAATATCAATGACGGCACCGCCAAGGTGTTTGTCCAGCGCGAAGTCGTCGAGGATGTTGTCAATCCGGCCACCGAAATCAGCTTGGCGGATGCTCGGGCAGAGAAGCCGGAGGCTCAGTTAGGGGATACTATCGAGGAAGCTCATGAAGTTAAGTCCTTTGGCCGGGTGGCCGCCCAGACCGCCAAGCAGGTCGTCATGCAGCGCCTGCGCGAAGCCGAGCGCGAAGTCGTTCTAGCAGAGTTCGAAGACAAAATCGGCACGGTCGTTACCGGTATGGTGCAGCGTGTCGAGCCGCGCGTGGTGCGTGTTGAGTTAGGCAAGGCCACTGGTATAATCCCGCAGAGTGAGCAGATTCAAGGCGAGTTTTACAAAATTGGCTCGCGGATCAAAGTATTAATCAAAGACATCGAACGCGAAGGCCGCGGCCCGCAGCTGATCCTCAGCCGCGGCAGCGAGGACTTTATCGAATATCTCTTCCGTCAAGAAGTACCCGAGATGGAAACTGGCGCTGTTGAAATCAAAGGTATCGCTCGCGAAGCTGGCCGCCGCACCAAACTTGCGGTTGCTAGCACGGTGCCAGGCGTTGATCCGGTCGGAACGTTCGTCGGCGGTCACGGCGCGCGCGTCAATGCGGTGATGAGCGAAATCGGCGAGCAAGAGAAAATCGATATCGTTACTTATGATGATAATATAGATACGTATATCCGCAATGCTCTTAGCCCGGCTGAGATTGTTAAAGTCGAGATTGATAAGGACAAAAAAACCGCCAATGTTTACGTTACTGAAGACCAGCAATCAATCGCTATCGGCCGCGGCGGGCAAAATGTGCGTTTGGCAAGCCGCCTGACTGGCTACGAATTGAACATCGAGACCACAGCGCCGAAATCAGCCGAGAAAAAACCGCGCAAGAACGTCGAGGAAGACCTGTTTAGTGCTATCGAAAATCAAGATTAAAACTCGCAGCCGCTTTTTGCAAATTAGCACTCTGCCTTGACGAGTGCTAATTTGTTATGTATAATTAGATGTGATGGGCAATACGCTCAGAACGGAGAACTGATGATGCCAGAAGACTTTGCAGATTTTATTTCGCGATTGACCGACAACGCGCGCGCTAGCGTCCAGCATGCTGACGCGATTGCTCGCGGTAACGGTAGTAATTACATTGGGACAGAGCACTTGCTGCTTGGCGTTTTGGCGCAAGGGTCGAGCTCGGCGGCGCAGGTATTGACTGACGCTGGCGTGACCCTGCAGCAAGCTGAAATGATTCTGGATATCAAACCGTCGCGAGTGGTTACCAGCACCGGTATGGTGGGCCTTAGCGAGACGGCCTTGTTGACATTGCGCATGGCATGGGAAGCGGCGCGCGAGTATGGCCATGATTATCTCGGGACAGAGCATATCTTGTACAGCGTCCTGCGACAAGGAAATGCCCGAGCTACAGCGCTGCTGCGCGAGATGGGCATCAATGTCGATATGATAATCAGCGAACTCGAGAAGTCGTTTGAAGAGAATCGCGGCGAACATGGCGATATTGCTACCGAGCCGCGGCGCCGCGGTAATACGCGCGGCGGGGCACTTAGCGCCTTTGGTGTGGATTTGACAGCACGAGCGGCCAACGGCGATCTTGATCCGATGATTGGTCGCGACAAAGAGCTGGAGCGAATGATTACTATCCTTAGCCGCCGTACCAAGAACAATCCAGTCTTGATTGGCGACCCAGGCGTTGGTAAAACCGCCATCGTTGAGGGGCTGGCGCAGCGGATCGTCCGCGAGGACGTACCGGGCCATCTATTAGATCGCCGAGTGGTTATGCTAGATATGGCGGCGATGATTGCCGGTACCAAATATCGCGGCGAGTTCGAGGATCGGCTAAAAAAGGTAATCGCTGAAGTCAAAAAACAAGGTAACATCATTCTTTTTATTGATGAATTGCACCTGCTGGTTGGCGCTGGCGCCTCGGAAGGTTCGATGGATGCGGCCAATATCCTCAAGCCGGCGTTGGCGCGTGGCGAGCTGCACATGATTGGCGCGACGACTCTCGATGAATATCGCAAGCATATCGAGAAAGATACGGCGCTAGAACGGCGCTTCCAGACGATCGTCGTCAAAGAGCCAACTATGGCGCAGACAATCGCTATTTTGAAAGGTCTTAAAAATTATTATGAAAAGCATCATGGCGTCAAAATTACCGACGAAGTGATCGAATCGGCAGTGTACATGAGCGACCGCTACGTCAGCGACCGTTTCATGCCTGATAAAGCGATTGACGTGCTCGACGAGGCGGCTGCTCGAGTTCGCGTCAAGCGGGGCCACCGACCGAGCCGCGAGCGCGAATATCTCAAAGAGCTCAAGCACCTCAATGAGCGCATGGAGGACGCTGTTCTGCACGAAGATTACCAGCGAGCAGCTATGTACAAACAGCGCATTAGCCAGATTAGTAAGAAACTCGAGACAGAAGTTGCTGCCCAAAAAGGCCGTCGCGCTATCCAGCTAACTGATGACGATGTGGCGCATGCTATCGCTGTGATGACCAATATTCCAGCCGAAAAAGTCCAGACTAGCGAAGCGAAGTTGCTGCGCCAGCTCGAAAAGCATCTCGGCAAGTACGTCATTGGCCAGCACGAGGCTATCGGTAAGGTAGCGCGGGCAATCCGCCGCAGCCGCAGCGGTGTGGCTAGCAGCCAGCGACCGATTGGCAGTTTCGTCTTCATGGGACCTACTGGTGTCGGCAAAACGCAATTAGCTAAGGTGCTGGCGCGAGAAGTTTTCGGTAGCGAAGAAGCGCTTATCAAAATCGACATGAGCGAATTCGGCGAGAAGCATAATACGTCGCGCCTGCTCGGGGCGCCAGCTGGTTATGTCGGTTACGAGGACGGCGGTAAATTGACTGACAAAGTTCGCCGCCAGCCGTACAGCGTGGTGCTTTTTGACGAAATTGAAAAGGCGCATCCAGACGTATTCAACCTGCTGCTGCAGCTACTGGAAGATGGGACGATGACTGATGCTAAGGGGCGCGAAGTTAGCTTTCGCAATACGATTATCATCTTGACTAGCAATCTCGGCGCCGACAAGATGACCAAAGAGTCGGAACTTGGCTTTCACTCTAGCCGCGACAAAGTCAGCGAAATTGACGATTTGCACCGCCGCAATGCTAAATTTGCTCGCGATGCTCTCGATAAATTTATGCGCCCCGAGTTGATTAATCGCTTTGACGGGATTATCACTTTCCGAGCGTTGACTCGCGCCGAGGTCGGCAAGATCTTCGACCTGCTAATCGGCGAGCTGCGCCAGCGTTTGGTGCGCAAAGGCCTGGCCCTTACGATTAAACCTAGTGCCAAAAAATTCCTTATCGACAAGGGTTACAGTATCAAATACGGCGCCCGTCCGCTGCGCCGCGTCATCGAGGACGAGGTTGAGCATGCTATTGCTGAGCAAGTACTTGACGGCGCCTATGCTAAAGGTGATATCCTAGAAGTAGGGATCAAGAAAGGAGCGATAGCGATTGAACGGCGCAGCGAAACCGATAGCCAGGCGTAATATTGTCTCGAAAATCATCGCTTTGATGGCAGTGATAAGTATTGCTATTGGCGGTTTTTTCTACGGGCAGACAGCCTTTGATACTTATCGAGCGTCGACTTTCGCGCCGCCTGCAGCTGTTGCCGCGGTTGAAGGCTCAATTAAACTGACGCCGACAGCACAGCGCACCTTCCGAGCAACTCAGCCAGCTATTGAAGCTAGCGACCAGTTCAATGCTCATTGCAAAAGTACCGAACGTACAGCAGCAATTTTGGGTTGCTACTATGGTGATCGGATTTATCTGTTTGATGTCGAAAACCCCGAGTTAGCCGGCGCCAAAGAAGTAACGGCAGCGCACGAATTGTTGCACGCCCAGTATGCGCGGCTGAATATCTTCGAGCGGCCTAAGGTCGACGCTATGATCAAAAAGGCTTATCAAAAGGTCAAAAACGAACCGGAAATTGCCAAAGCTATGGAATACTACCGCGAGGCCGAGCCAGGCGCCGAGCTAGATGAGCTACATTCGATTATCGGTACCACGATTGGCGAGCTTGACTCTGACCTTGAACAGTATTATGCGCGTTATTTTACCGATCGAGCGTCAATTATCGCTAAAAACCAAGCTTACACGGCAGTATTTACCCGAGTCAACGCCCGGGCTGAAGCGTTGCAATCTAAGCTGCAATCAGCCGCCAAGCAAATCAAACAAGATGTCGAAGCTTATCAGTCCGATTTATCGCAAATTAACGCTGATATTAACAGTTTTAATGAACGGGCCAGGAGCGGTGAGTTTAGTTCGCAAGCTGATTTCGCGGTGGCGCGGTCGGCGTTGCAGCAGCGAATTAGCGCTATCAATGCTCGGCAGAGTTCGCTTAATTCGCGAATTAAAGCTTACAATGACGATGTGGCAACTCTCAAAAGCTTAGCCGTTAAAGCCGATCAGCTCAATCAAAGCATCAACGGCGTAGCCGCGCCGGCCGGAGTAAATAGTGGCCAAAGCGCGCAGTAATTTCGTCTGCCAAAATTGTGGCGCCAGCTATCCGAAATGGACGGGCAAGTGCGAGAATTGCGGCGAATGGAACACGCTCGTCGAACAAGTAATCGAGACCAAGGGCGCTTCGGCGGTAGCGCGCAGCCATTCGCGCGGTAAGATCCTAAAGCCGCAGTCGATGCGTTCAATCGCTGCCGAAGATTCTGTACGACGTTTACCGACTGGCATTGCCGACCTCGACGCAGTGCTAGGCGGCGGGATCCTGCCGGCAGGCGTAATGCTGTTAGCGGGGCAGCCGGGTATCGGTAAATCGACGTTGTTGATGCAGGTAGCAGCGCATGTTGCTGAGCAATCATCGGTCCTATATGTCAGCGGCGAGGAAAGCGCTTCTCAGGTTAAGCTCCGCGCTACGCGCCTCGGTGCGACTTCTGGCGATGACCTGCAATTTGTAGCTAGCACTAGCGCTGACGACATTGCTGCAACAATTCGCAGCGGCCGATATAAATTGGTAATTATCGACAGCATCCAAACGCTTAGTCTCGAGGAAATCGCCAGCGCGCCAGGTACCGTTAGCCAGATTACCAACTCAAGTAATGTCATCATCCGAGCAGCAAAAGCTTCGGGCGCAGCGGTAATTTTAGTGGGCCATGTCACCAAGGAGGGCTCGATCGCCGGGCCGAAAGTTCTCGAGCATCTGGTCGATGTAGTATTGCAATTTGAAGGCGACCGTTACGGCGGCTTCAAAGTGGTGCGCGCCGTCAAGAATCGCTACGGTTCGACTAGCGAAGCGGCGATTTTCGAGATGAACGATAAGGGTTTGCGGGTCGTCGAAAATCCGTCAGCCGCGCTGTTAGCCGAGCGCCAAAACGCCGATGGTTCGGTGGTATTGGCGACGCTTGAAGGCAACCGTCCGATTCTCGTTGAGATCCAAGCTCTTGTCAATTCGACTAATTTCGGGTATCCTAAGAGGACGGCCAGCGGTTTCGATCTCAACCGCCTCAATCTGCTCATCGCGGTGCTAGAGAAGCGCACCAAATTGAATTTATCCGGTAAAGATATTTATGTGAATGTAGTTGGCGGTTTGAAGCTTGCCGACCGGGCAGCAGATTTGGCGGTCGCGATGGCGATTGCTAGCGCGGCGGCTGGGCGTAAACTCGACGATGGCCTGGTGGTATTCGGCGAAGTGGGCTTAGGCGGCGAGATTCGCTCGGCACAAGGCGCCGACAAGCGCCTGAACGAAGCCAAAAAACTCGGTTTCACCCAAGCGATTGCACCAGCAACCTCTGGCAAAAAGAATTCATTTGTAAAAGGCGTCAAAGATTTACGCCAAGCTTTGATCGGTTATCTCAAGTAGCTAATAGCTAATCAAGGCCAAAAGAAAGGAAAATATGCAAACCAAAGACTTAGTATTATTGGCGGTAACGCTGCTTATTTTGGGCGAGGTGTCGTACTTATTAGCGCGCTTGCCCAAAAACTCCATCAAATCAAAAGATCGGGCTATCTTGGTAGATACCTCGGTGCTGATGGACGGGCGAATTGTACCGGTAGCGCAAACCGGCTTTATCGGCGGTACGCTGGTGATTCCACGCTCGGTTATCGGCGAACTGCAGTTTCTAGCTGACCACGCCGATGCTGACAAACGCGCTCGCGCCCGTTACGGACTTGATGTGGTCACCGAGCTGCAAGCCATGGAGCGCGTCAACGTCGAATTGCTGCAAGACGGCAGCCATGCTCGCGAAGGTGTTGACGACCGCCTGCTCAAGCTAGCTAAGCAGCATGGCGCAGTGATCATGACGCTAGATTACAATCTAAACAAGGTCGCTGCGGTCGAGGGTACCGAAGTGCTAAACCTTAACGAATTAGCGCAGAGTATCCGGATGGAGCATCTACCTGGCGAGAAAATCACGCTAGAGCTTATTCAGAAGGGGCAGGACGCGCATCAGGGCGTAGGCTACCTACCAGACGGCACAATGGTTGTCGTCGAGCAGGCGAGCGCTCAGATAGGTCAGACGCTAAATGTCGAGATTATCCGTAATTTGCAGACCGCAGCTGGCCGGATGATTTTTGCTAAGAAAATAGAGACTACTAACAAACCCCTCAAATCGACTGCCAAAGCCGCGGGCAAAACTCAAAAAACAGCGAAAATCGCAGCCGCAGCAGCATCGAAAACGCCCGCAAAAAGCACTGCTAACGCCAAGCAGCGTTCTGCCGGCCGCGCCCGCAGCCAATCGTCAGCTGGCAGTGCTAGCAATCGTGATTCGGCTAAAAAGGCAGGCGAGACCAAAGCTCAAGTTAAACCAGCCAGCAAAAAAGCTAATTCGCCGAAAACAAAACCGCAGCCGAAGCCAGCTGCTCCAGCGACTCGTCGCCAGAGTGCTCGCCGCCGCCCAGACCACGAGAGCGACTTGATCGACCTAGTCAATAGCCAAAGCCAATAAAATCGCCAGCGCGATATATAGATAGCACGCTGCTAGGAGCGTGCTATTTTGCTGGGTTTTGGCGGCAAACTACTGCGATACGAAGTGGATTTAATCGTCGTCATCGCTACTACTGTTTGGATTGTAGCTGGCGCTACTAGTCGCCGTATAGTAGCCAGTGTCGGTAATTTTGGCGGTTAGCGTACCGCTGCTGGCTGCTGACAGGTTACCTTTGTGAATATTCCAGATGCCGCTGCTGTCGACTTGCTTGCTGGCGACAACGGTGCTGCCAGATAATAATTCGATGTTTTGCAGTTTGTAACGGCCGCTGGTATAGACGATGGATACGCCGCCGCTAGTCACCGTTAACGTAACATTCGGCTTCGGATCGTCGCACTTGTGTGCGTCATCCTCTTTCTCGGCGTCGTAGCTAGAGTCGTTAGGCGTGACTATCTCTTTTCTGGTGATTGGATCAGCCATTTTCATGACATCGATTTCAATCTTGGCAGCTTCAGGAGTACAAGACGTAGCTTTCTTTTTCGAGACGCGGTCGAAAGTCATCTTGGCATTGGTAGCAGCGCTAGCCTTGTTGTAATACGACGGATAAATCTCGCCCTTGATTGTCTGGATGCCGCTCGGCGCAGTATACCAGTCGCTTAATTTTAGTTTACCTTGGTCGGCATACATCTTGGAGATATCGGCCATCGTACGATCGAAGAACATGGCTGGAATCAGCGAGTTGCCATTGCGCAGCGGCGAGGTGTCGGAATTGCCTAGCCACACCGCCATCGATAGGTTCGGCGTGTAGCCGGCAGCCCAGATATCTTTAGCGCTAACCTTGCCATTAATCTCGCTGTTGCTGGTACCAGTCTTGACGGCTGCCTTGACACCAGCGCGACCGAGGTTGACTAGATAGTCGCGGCCCGCCAATCCAGCGCGCGCCTTACCGTCGCCAAGGATATCGCTAACGATGTAAGCTGCTTGCTGGTCAATGACTTGCTTACTAGATTCTTTGTACTGTTTGAGTGTTTGGCCGTTGCTGTTGGCGACCTTAAGGATAGTCGTCTGCGGTTTATAAGTGCCCATTCGCCCCAGTGTTGCGAAAGCGTTAACGTGGTCAACCAAGCGCGTGCCACAGCCGCCGATAGCGCTCGACAGGCCAGCTTGCGCGTCGGCGCCTTGCGTGCAGTACTGCAAATCGCCGGCGGAGCGTATCAGCGACCAGGTGCTGCCGCTGTTGTTCTTCTCGTTTATGGCCATAGCTTTGATAGCTGGAATATTGCGAGAGCGGGCCAATGCTTGGCGCAGGGTAATATTGCCTTGGAATTTGTTGTCGGCGTTGTTCGGACTATAATTGCCCGGGAAAGTTGTCTTGGAATCTGCTAGAATCGAGCCGCTGCCGTAATTGGCGTTATTGCCGCCTTGGTTGCTAAATAAGCGGGCGTAAACAAGCGGCTTAATCGACGAACCCGGCTGAATGAAAGCGGTGGCTGCATTGTCCTGCCCGAAGCCGGCATAATTGAAGTCGCGGCTGCCTACTAGGGCAACAAGCTGACCGGTTTTAGTGTCCTCAATAGCTGCTGCGCCGTTTGAGAAACCAGCAAACTGCGAACAGTTGCGATAACCGCAGTTGCCATCGGTAATCTCGCCGTTAAATAATTTGGCTATATTGGTTTCTAGGGTTGTTTGCGCGTCGAGGTCGAGTGTTGTCTTGACCGATAAACCGCCTTCGCCGACGATAGTCTTGCCGAGCTCTTCTTCTAGCTGCTTCTTGACCATCTGCACAAAGTGCGGCGCCTTGACGTTGGCATATTGGTCGGCCAGCGGTTTGATGGTATCCATGATGTCGACTTTCTTGGCTGCCGCTGCCTCTTGTTTGGATATGTAATTCATCGAGACCATGTCGTCCAGTACTTTGTGCTGGCGTTCGACAAGCGCTTTGCGGCCATAGGTATTGTATGGGTTGTAAAGCGACGGATTGTTCGGGATAGCGGCTAGCAGCGAGCATTCTGGCAAGGTTAAATCTTTGGATGATTTGCCGAAGTAAGTTTGCGCGGCCGATTCGACGCCGTTGCGCCGGCCGCCGTACGGCGATTCGTTGAGATACAAGCCGAGGATTTGGTCTTTGCTGTACATTCGTTCGACCTCGATGGCTAGAATCATCTCTTTGATTTTGCGCGGAATACCCGACAAGCCCCGCTGCATAGCTTCGTCCTTAGTAAAGAACACTTTCTTGACTAGCTGTTGCGTTAGCGTCGAGCCGCCCTGCACGGCGTTGCCCTGCGAGTTGCTGATAAAGGCGCGAACAATACCGTTAGCGCTGATGCCGCTGTGCTTATAAAAATCTTTGTCCTCGATAGCTATAGTAGCCTTGCCCATGCACGGCGCGATGGTTTTGGCGTCGACCACTAGCGTGTAGTCGCCGGTACCTTTGTCCTCCCAGAGCAATTTGTCGTTGCGGTCGTAATATTTGGTGACAGTCGTTTTGACGCGCTGTGCTAGGGTATCAGGGTTAATTTTGTCGAGATCTTTGCGGAAATAGGCGAATAGCGAAGCTATGCCGATGACGATTAGTAGCAAAGTTATGCCGACAACCTTCAGCGCCATAATTGCGCCGTCGCGGCTAAACCAGTATTTGGCTAGGCGTTTCGGATGCAAGCGGTATAGTAAGCGCTTGACCGGATGTTTCGGCAAAGTTGCCAGATATTCGGCTTTTTTGCGCGCTCGCGCGTCTTTCTTGACTCGGCGTTTATTGGCTAAATTAGCATAAGCGCTGACGCCGCCAGCTACTTTTCGTTTCTTGTTTCCCACTTTCACTCTTCCCATAAGCAATATTTCCACCATTATAGCACTGTTCGCATCACGACGGCTAGTGCTTTTGCTGATAATCTGCAAATATGTTACTATCTCACTATTAAATAAAGAAAGGTTTCAGATGACGCTAGCAGAAGAACTAACGTGGCGCGGACTCATCAACCAGACGACGTTCGCTGATATCAAAGATATAAACGAGCCGCGAACGTTCTATTTTGGCGTTGACCCTAGCGCGCCGAGCATGACTATCGGTAACTTGGCGGCGATGATGTTGTGCCGGCATTTTATCGACCACGGCTACAAACCGCTGCTGCTAGTCGGCGGCGCTACCGGCATGATTGGCGACCCTGATGGCAAAAAGCAAGAGCGCGACCTGCGCAATGCCGAAACAGTGGCGCGCAATGTTGAATGTATGGCGGCGCAATTCCGCCAAGTTTTCCGCGGTCAGGATTTTGAGATTGTTGATAATGCCGACTGGTTCTCGCAGATTAATTACATTGATTTCTTGCACAAAATCGGCAAACATATCAGCATGACGCAGCTGCTCGACCGCGAATTCGTGCAGCAGCGTATCGGCGAGGGCGGCGCTGGCATCAGCTACGGCGAATTTAGCTACGGGCTGATTCAAGGGTATGACTTTTTACACTTGTACCGCGAAAAAGGCGCCACTTTGCAGCTAGCTGGCGCCGACCAGTGGGGCAATAGCATCATTGGCGTGTCGCTGATTCGCAAGCTCGAGAGCAGCGAAGCGCACGTGCTGACCGCGCCGCTGGTTATCAATAAGCAAACTGGTGTTAAATTCGGCAAATCCGAGGGCGGTGCCATCTGGCTCGATCCCGAGATGACTAGTCCGTACAAGTTCTATCAATTCTGGCTCAACTGCGACGACGAAACCAGCGAGGACCTTATCAAAATCTACACGCTGCTCGACCGCGAAACCGTCGAAGCGCTGATTGACAATCATCGAGCCAATCCAGGCGAGCGCGCCTTGCAAAAAACCTTAGCGCGCGAAGTTACTGATTTGGTGCACGGCCGCCAGCGCCGCGAAAGCGTCGAGCGGGTAACGGCTGCGTTGTTTGGCGGCGGCGATATTGCGGCGCTTAACAGCGACGATTTGAACGCTTTGGCTAACGAAATCCCGACGGTTGATCTCGAGACGACGGTCGTGGCAGCGCTGGCCACTGCTGGCTTATGTACTAGCAACGGCGAAGCGCGCCGGCTGATCCACAATAACGCGATCAGCGTCAACGGCGCGAAGATTGCCGGCGATATGCCGCTAACCGAAACTAGCTTAATTAAAAGAGGCAAGAATGACTTCTTGCTGGTAAAATAATCAGAATAGGAGGAAATCATGAAGAAAATTATCGGTTTTGACTTGGACGACACGCTGGCGGTTAGCAAATCGGCGATTTCGCCGCGCATGGCGGGTTTGCTCGCTAAATTGCTGGAAAATTATCAAGTTTGCGTCATTTCTGGCGGCAAATTCGAACAGTTTGAGAAGCAAGTGATCGACAAGATGAACGTTTCGCCGGAATTGCTGGCGCGGTTCCATATGATGCCGACGTGCGGCACGCGTTATTATACATTTAACGTCGATGCGAACGAGTGGCAAACGCACTATAAAGAAGATTTCACCGACGAACAAAAGCAGAAAATCACTCAGGTTCTGGAAGAATCGGCGCGCAAATTTGATCTATGGGAGGAAAATCCCGACGGTGAAATTATCGAAGACCGCTTGAGCCAAGTGACTTATTCAGCGCTGGGCCAGCAAGCCTCGCCCGAGAAAAAATACGCTTGGGCGGAAGCCAACAAAGCCGTCCGCAAGCAAATGCGCGACGACGTTGCTGCAAAATTGCCGGAGTTCGAAGTGCGCCTGGGCGGCACCACCAGCGTCGACATCACCAAAATCGGCGTCGATAAAGCCTACGGCATGAAAAAGTTGATGGAAGCCACCGGTGTAAGTAAAGAGGAAATTTTGTTCTTTGGCGACAAAATAGAAGAAGGCGGCAACGACTTCCCAGTCAAAAATCTCGGCATTGACTGCATCGCAGTGGAGCGCTGGCAGGACACCGCCTACGCGCTAGAAGGCATCATCGCCGTGACCGAGTAGATTTTCGAGCAAAATTCAAGCCAGCAAAACACCCGGCTAGCTAACCGGGTGTTTTTAATAAATCAATCAAGGGAAAGTGATAAGCGAGGCGGGCCGCCCCGGCGCGAGAAATTGGGGAAAATCTCGCGCCGGGGTGGCGCTGTCAGTCGTCGTCCTCCTTTCCGGAGGCGGGCTCGTCACGAATGACGAGCCCGCAGATCGGGCGGATGTCAATGCCGAGGCGGGGCTTGCGCCCCTCCACAACATCTCTACGGAGCTCGCCGGCGATCATGCCGGCATAGGCTCCGAGGAACGTGGGGTCGTCCTTGTCGCTCTTGTCGAGGACGACAAGGATAACGCGGTTGAACCGCTCAAACCTAATCCGGGTAGGCTTGCCCGGATCCTTGAGCGCGTGGCCGAAGCCGCGCAAGATCTCTTCGATAACTTCAGTCTCATTGAAGGGCTTCATCGTTCCTCCTGAACGACTCATCTCGCGAAAAAGGCGGTCATCTGTGCCACCGTGCGAGATGCTTGCTCGCGATTGAATCTCGAACATGCATCTCGCCCGGTGGGCCTCGCTTATCAAAAAACTCTTTTGGACAAGGATTTGCTCGACTTGTCAACAAAAGCTGATATAAATATATCATACTGGAACAGGAATGTCAACAATTTTTCGCAATTTCCCGCAAAATCTATAAAATTTCAAAGTAAAAATAAATAACTTAACAAAAAATCTCACCAAAGAAAATAGCCCGCCGAAATTGGCTCAAACCGGAATTGGGTATAATCTCAACCCGGGAAACACTTAATGATTAAGCGTCTCAACCGGTATTGAACCAATTCGGCGAGCTATTTTCAGGCGGGCGTTTAGCCCTTGAACACATCTCTCCAGGCCGCCTCGGCCCGAGCGGACCGAGCCTGAGCTCGAGCCTGAGCTCGGGCGGCCCGGGCCTGAGCTCGGGTCGAGGACCGAGCGGCTCGAACGGCTCGGATCTGGGCGACCCGAGCCGCCCAGATCCGGTGAGTCTCCTCCGTGGGGAGGAGAAGTGCGGACAGGGCCGCAGAGACCATCACGGTAATGATGATCGCGGAAAAAACGGCAAGAAAAGTGATCATGATTCCCTCCTTAGGAATCATCACTCAAGGTAAAAGGGCACTTCTCGCCCCTTTTTCGTGGTAACCTTGAGCGAAAAGCTAGTATTAATATAGCATAGAGTGGTGAAATTGTCAATACTTTTTCGCAATTTCCCTGAAAACTAGTACAATAAACTTATGAATCTCGCAACTAGCCTCGACCAAATCAAAGGTGTCGGCCCCAAAACCGCAGCCGAGCTGCGCCAGGCGGGGCTCGAAACGGTTGGCGATATTTTGCTGTTTTTGCCGCGCAAACACGAGGATTTCACCAACGTGACGCCGATTGCCGAGCTGCAGCCTGGCAAGGTAACAATTCGCGCCCGCTGCCAGCAAATCAGCACTCGGCCAGTCCGCCGCGGACTGCGCTTGACGACGGCGGTGCTGGCTGACGATACCAGCAAGCTCAACGCGGTTTGGTTCAATCAGCCGTACCGAGTGCAGCAGCTGGGCGGCAGCGATGAGTGGTTTTATTTCAGCGGCACGTTTGAGTATAACTACGGCCGTTACCAGCTAACCAACCCGACAGCCGAACTAGCCAAAGAATTGCCAGTACAAGCCGATCGTTTACTGCCAGTGTACCATGCGGTGTGCGGCCTAAAATCGCAAACGGTACGCAAAGTTATCGAGCAATTGCGCCCGCTAATGAGTGTTTTGCCCGAAACTCTGCCGCCAAGCGTCGTCAAGAACGAGAAGTTGCTCGACCGCGCGGCGGCAATTTCGGCGATGCATTTTCCGCGCGACGAGAGGGAAGTTGAACAGGCTCGCCAACGCTTAGCCTTCGAAGAGCTATTCGAACTGGTTTTGGCTAGCCAGCTCAACAAAATTGACAACCAGAAGCTAGCTGGCTTCGCTATTCCGTTTGAAAAGTCTGTCGTGCAGGATTTTGTCAAGAAACTGCCATTTACACTAACCAATGCTCAGCGCCGCGCCGCCTGGGATATCTTGCAAGATTTCGAAAATGCTAGGCCGATGAATCGCTTGCTGCAAGGCGACGTTGGTAGCGGCAAGACGGTGGTGGCCGGATTGGCAGCGCGGCAGGCGGCGAGCGCTGGTTATCAGACGGCATTCATGGCGCCGACCGAGATTCTGGCGCGGCAGCACGCCGAGACGCTAGCGAAGCTTCTCGAGCCTTTCGGCGTGACGGTTGGTTTGCTAATCGGCAGCGTCAAAGGCAAAGCTCGCGCTATGCTTTATCAGCAAATCGCTAACGGTGCGGTCGATGTGATTGTCGGTACGCACGCGCTCATCCAGGATAAGGTGGAGTTTCACCGCTTAGGCTTCGTGATTATCGATGAGCAGCACCGCTTCGGTGTCGAGCAGCGGCAGAGGCTGCTGATGAAGGTTAAGAACGAGGAGGTGAAGTTGGGCACGCTCGATATGCTTTCTGAACCTATGACGATTGCCGCTGGCTCGTCTCGAGAGACTGGGCGCGTAGCCCCAGGCTCGCGAGCGAGACACGGAGGTGAGGAAAGTGCATCAAGCGCCCTGCTAGACACGAAAAAATTATCAGTAGCTGCCATGCCGCACCTCTTGGCGATGACTGCTACGCCGATTCCGCGCAGTTTGGCGCTAACTGTTTACGGCGAATTAGATGTCAGCGTTCTCGACGAGTTGCCGCGCGGCCGCCGGCCGATTCTTACTAAAATTATTTCGCCGCCCTCGCGCGAGGCCGCTTATACTGCTATCGACCAGCAAATTGCCCAGGGCCGCCAAGTTTACGTAGTTTGCAGCTTAATTACCGACAGCGATTCTAGCGATCGCAAAAGCGTCGAAGCTGAATACAAGCGACTCAAAAATAGTATTTTTGGCCATCGCCGCATCGCTATGCTGCACGGCAAGATGGCTGCTAGCGAAAAAGATCAAATCATGCAAGCTTTCAAAGATCAACGATATGATATCTTGGTTAGCACCACTGTTATCGAGGTTGGCGTCGACGTACCAAACGCTACGATTATGATGATTGAGGATGCCGACCAATTTGGCTTAGCGCAATTGCATCAGATACGCGGGCGGGTTGGTCGCGGCCAGCACCAAAGCTTCTGCTATTTGATGATGAGCACCAACAATAAGCCTAGCCAGCGCCTGCGCGAGATTGAACAATCCAACGACGGCTTTCATCTAGCAGAGGTCGATATGAGCTTGCGCGGCCCAGGCGAGATTTACGGACGCATGCAGCACGGCGCGCTTAATCTGCAGATTGCCACGCTAGCCGACACGCAGCTGATTGCTCGCGCCCAGAAAGCCGCTATACGCTTCATCGATAGCGGTGAAAGTCTGTCGAAATATCCAGCACTAGAAGCACGCGTCCGCCACAACCAGCGGGTGACAACGCTTAATTAGGATTATTTTCGAGTTTTTTAATTGTTTTTTCTAGATTGATTATACGCCTCGTGTGATTTTCGGTTATGTAGTCAGTGGACCAAAACTTGTTGCTCTGAATAAAAAATATTACACCTATCAGAATCGTATTGATAATTGTCAATACGGCGATAATCGATATGACTATAGTTTGTTTGCTGGTTTTGCTGTTTCGCATACTTAACCTCCGAGGAATGCTGATGTTTTGTATCTGTAGGCTCTCCGTAACTTAAAACCAAGTATATAGCACAATGCTTATGTTTGGCAAGTCCTATCTGTCTTTTGCCTTTTGCCGAGCCGCTGCCAAACGGCGTGCTATAATACAATTCATGTACAGCGGTACTACTTTTCGTTCGCATTCGGGTAATTTCATAGGCGTGCATCAGAAAATCGACCGAATTGCTCGCCGCGATTTGCGCAAAATATCAAGGGTTGGCCGCGGTTTTCCTTCTGCCAAGGATATTTTGCATTTCGAAGGCAACAACGGCCCCGACGGTATCAAGCGCAAAAGTCCAGGCGTCGATGAGCCGTGGCATTTCATCGACCCCAGCGACCCCAGCGATACGGCGCTGGTCGAGATGATTATGGATCATTACGCCAATTTGGTGCAGGCGCTTAAAAAGCGTAATAATGTGCGGGCAGCCTTTGAGGCGGCTTGGATGGCGCATGCTATTACCGACGGGCTAACGCCAGCGCATCATTATCCGCTAGGCGAAAAGATCGAGGAGCTGTGGGGGCGGCCTCAAAACGAGCGGGCGTCGATCGCCGAAAAAGGCATCATCAGAGGCTCGACCATGCGCGAGACTCTTAGCAAAAACTGGGAGTATTGGGGTGCCAAGGGTGTGTTTGCGACGCATGTGTTATTTGAGCTAGGCGTAGCGACCAGCATCAAGACGACCAAGTTTTCCGATTCGGCGCCAAATTCAATCTGGCTCAAACTAGCAGATGATAAGGATTTGCAGACGGTATTTCTCGATGCAGTGCAGCAAGTTTACGCGCTAGGCATGTACGAGGAATTCTGGAAGCGCGGCTGGACGACTCATCTAGCGCAGCAGACGCGGCAAACGCTGATTCCGCTGATCGCTAATATTATCACGTATTTTTGGTACCGCGCCTACCGCGAGGCGCACCAGTGAGCTCGATCCGAGTAATCTCTGGGCGTTTCGGCGGGCGGCTACTGGATGCGCCCAAAGAAAACAGCACTCGCACCAAGCCGATGGGCGAGCGTATTCGCAACGCTATGTTCAATAGTATCGGCAACGAGATTAACGGCGCGCAGGTTTTAGACGCTTTTGCTGGTACTGGCGCGGTTGGTCTCGAAGCTCTCAGCCGCGGCGCTGCCCATGTAACGTTTATCGAACGCGATAAAATTGCCCAAAAAATCTTAAGCAATAATGTGTCCTCGCTAGGCGTTCAAAATGAGGCGAAAATTATTAGCGCCCCTGTTAATTCATGGATTGAGTCTGGCGGCGCAGGCAAGTATGACATAATCTTCGCCGATCCGCCATACAAAAATCCGCAGTTTTCCACAGTTAGTAAACTTTTTAGACTTCTCAAACCAGGCGGGCTTATGGTATTATCACATCCAGGAAGAGGTGAGGAACCAAATCTGGGAAACGAAATTGTTGTGGTGGACAATCGTAGTTATGGAAATGCTTATCTCACCTCTTTCCGCCGAAAATAGATCTCTTTCGCCATTTTTATCAGCTTACAACTAGTAAGCTGATTTTTTTATCAGCAGCGAGATACCCGTTGCCTGAATTATTGAGAAAAAAGAACGGTAGCTCTGGCAACGGGCTACCGTTCTTTTTCTTATAGAGCGTATCTAGTATGTAATTCACTGATACGCTGTTCAGAAAAAGAATCCGTACATTAACAATTCGGACAATAATAGCAAACTCTATCATCGTTAGAATAAGTAAACTGGCCGAAGAAATGATTTGTAGCGGCTACAGAGAGTATAAGCTAACGACGAAGTTAAAAATATGACTTTAGGCTGCGTGCAGCTTAAAGTTATACCACCAACCTTGATAACTCTTGCCAAGCTTAGCAACAGTTTTGCGCTGTTACTTTTTTAGGTATGAGGGTTTAGGGATTCGGGTAGTTTTACAATTTGGAGATTTGGGGGTTGTGGTGTATGCTATAAATATGTTTAATCGTCTTTACCACCACATTAGGCGAATATTTGATACTCCATCCATTGAAGAAATCGCCGCGTATCAGCATAAAATACCAGGGAGTATTTATGTTAATACTTCTTATGATGAAAAGACGAAGTTCTATACTGCAACCATCACTAGTCTTGACAAGAAAAAGATCACCGCACTGCTCATTACGGAAAGCCGTGATGCAGTGAGGCTTGTCGAGAATGTGAATGACTTGCTGCTCACCTACTTGGATATACCAGAGCGTATTAAGCCAAGCATGCCGAGACTATTGCCGGAAGATATAGATTACGCAAATCAGCTAATCAAAAGCAATCAGCTTGTCCTGGCAAAATAGATGTCTGAGTTTTATCGCGCAATCAGGACAAAGAAACTTATAGCGTTACTGATACAGTACGGGTTTATTAGCAAACTGGGGTCAAAACACGGCAAGTATGCCAGAGAGTCAGACAATAAGACCATCATCGTGCCAAGACACTGCGTGCTATCCTCTGGAACGTCAAAGCAGATTTGTGAGTATTTAAGGGATGAATGTAAGATACCGGCGAAAGAACTTAAAAAGTTGTTCTGACGGAGTAATAAAAATTGAACCAAAAATCGCCCGAAAAGGCGACGATTGGGATTCTTACCTGAAATGGTGCGGATGAAAGGACTTGAACCTTCACGCTCGAAAGCACATGCTCCTAAGGC
>ERZ773070.326-NODE-326-length-36391-cov-5.982607_pt1 | contig 36391 bp, 37 predicted proteins | sample MGYA00580618_ERZ773070 | MGnify/ENA primary metagenome ERZ773070 (study PRJEB29015, sample SAMEA2738023) | human oral metagenome | biome: human oral; feature: human-associated habitat; material: dental | place: China | collected 2019 ... | reverse complement strand
CGCGACCCCGACCTTGGCAAGGTCGTGCTCTACCAACTGAGCTATTCCCGCATTCACATCAAATGAATGAGACGGCATTATACGAATATTTTTAGACAGTGCAAGTATAAAATCATGAAAATGATGCGCTTGTTTATATATTCGTCGATTTAGTCCATCTTTAAAAAATGTTCGCGATAGTAAGCGAGCTCTTTGATGGATTCGCGAATATCGTCTAATGCCAAATGGGTGTTTTGTTTACTAAAGCCGTTCAGAATTTCCGGTTTCCAGCGGGCGGCTAATTCTTTTAATGTACTGACATCAAGGTGGCGATAGTGGAAGTAGTCTGCAAGCTCCGGCATATATTTAAAGAGAAAGCGTTTGTCTTGTGCCACACTGTTACCACAAATCGGTGATACCCCTTTCGGCACGTATTTCTTGAGGAAATCTAAGGTTTGTAATTCTGCCGCGCGTTCGGTTAATTTGCTGTTTTTAACGCGTTCAACCAAACCGTTTGCGGTGTGGGTTTTCACGCACCAGTCGCTCATTTTATTGAGTAATTCATCCGATTGATGGATGGCGAGTACCGGCCCTTCGGCAAGAATATTTAAATTTTTATCGGTCACAATGGTTGCGATTTCAATAATGCGTTCTTTTTCCGGATCTAAGCCTGTCATTTCAAGATCAATCCAGATCAGATTTTGTTTATCTAATGTCATTATATAAGGTATCCTATGCGAAAATTTTCCTTATTCTAGCGAAAAACGCGAGAAAAAACGACCGCACTTTGTATGAGTAAACCCAAATTAACGCAAAATCAAAAACGCCGAATTCAATCCAATAATCATAAGGTATTACATCGCCATCAGAAGAAAGACATTGATTGGCAGGATGATATGCTGGGCGATTCGCAGGATGGCTTGGTGGTTACGCGCTATGCCCGTCATGCGGATGTGGAAAATGCGCAAGGCGAGATTTTTCGTTGTAACTTGCGTCGCACATTGGCGAGCGTTGTTGTAGGGGATCGTGTGATTTGGCGGCAAGGCAATGAGCAGTTGCAAGGTGTAAGTGGCGTGATTGAAGGGGTTCATCCGCGTAAAAATGAAATTTCCCGTCCGGATTATTATGACGGCATTAAAGTTATTGCTGCCAACATTGATCGCATCATCATTATTTCTTCCGTATTGCCGAGTTTGTCTTTGAATATTATTGATCGTTATTTGGTGGTATGTGAAGAAGCCAACATTGAACCCATTATTGTATTGAATAAAGCCGATATGCTGACGGAAGAACAATGGCAAGAAGTGGATTCGCAGTTGGAAATTTATCGCAATATCGGCTATCAAACGCTGATGGTTTCTGCGCAGAATGAGAAAAATCTGGAAAAACTGACCGCACTTTTATCGGATGGCGTGTCTATTTTTGTAGGGCAATCCGGTGTAGGAAAATCCAGTTTGATTAATGCTGTCTTGCCGGAGGTGGACGCGTTGGTCGGAGAAATTAGTTCAACCTCAGGCCTTGGGCAACATACCACAACTTCTTCTCGTTTATATCATTTACCGCAGGGAGGCAGTTTAATTGATTCACCGGGCATCCGTGAATTTGGTTTGTGGCATTTGGAAGATGAGCAGATTACAAAAGGTTATCGAGAATTCCAAAGCGTGCTGGGCACCTGTAAGTTCCGTGATTGTAAGCATTTAAATGATCCGGGGTGTGCCTTACGTCAGGCGGTAGAAGAAGGCAAAATCAGTGCCGTTCGCTATGAAAACTACCATCGTTTGTTGACCAGTAAAAAAGAAATGAAATCGCAGCGCCATTTTTCTGTTGAATAAGTCAATGTCAGCCACTTCTTTTGCGCAAAACCTTGTTAAATTTTGGTTAATAAATTAAACTTTGACGTCGTTTTTTTGTGATCCAGTTCAAATTTTTATTGAAATCGCCTTGCGTAATGGAGCGATTATCAGGATACTACGGTGCATTTATTTTAGTCTTTTTAGACAAGATTCCATCAAAATGCTAAATGGACTTATCGGATTCAATTAATTTTTTAGAGGAAACTCATATGTATTCAAAAGATGTCGAAATCACTGCACCTAATGGTTTGCATACGCGTCCGGCAGCACAATTTGTTAAAGAAGCGAAAGCATTTGTTTCTGATATTACGGTTTCTTCAGCCGGTAAAAGTGCCAGTGCAAAAAGTTTGTTTAAATTACAAACGTTGATGCTCACGCAAGGTACCGTGATTACGATTTCTGCAGAAGGTGAGGATGCAGAAAAAGCTGTTGAACATCTTGTGGCATTAATTCCAACCTTAGAATAATAACCAAGCCATGATTTGCGGCAATCTTTCTTTATGATTAAAGAGGCGATGTAGCAGGTCATGGCTTTTGCTTTATTTTAAGAATGATTGATTTTTAATCAATTTGAGTTTTAGGATAGATTTTTTATAGAAGGTAACTATGATTTCAGGAATTCCGGCTTCACCAGGTATTGTTTTTGGTAAAGCACTTGTGCTTAAAGAAGAAAAAATTGTACTGGATATGCAAAAGATTAAAGACAGCCAAGTCGATGAAGAAATCGCGCGTTTTTACGCAGGACGTGAGGCGGCTGTAGAGCAGTTAAACTCAATTAAAGAGCGTGCTTATCAATCTTTAGGCGAAGAAAAAGCTGCCATCTTCGAAGGGCATTTAATGATTTTGGAAGATGAAGAGCTGGAAGAGGAAATCATTGATTATCTTCGTTCAAATCATGTGAATGCGGCAGTGGCGGCGAATGTAGTGATTGATCAGCAAATCGCCATTTTGTCGGAAATCGACGATGAGTATTTAAAAGAGCGTGCCGGTGATATTCGTGATATTGGCAATCGCTTAATTAAAAATATCTTAGGCATGCACATCGTTGATTTAGGTGAAATTAATGAAGAGGCGATTTTAGTTGCCTATGATTTAACGCCTTCTGAAACAGCACAGCTAAATTTAGATAAGGTGTTAGGTTTTGTGACGGATATCGGTGGTCGCACATCACATACCTCCATTATGGCGCGTTCCCTTGAATTACCGGCAATTGTTGGGACGAACAATGTTACCGAGTTGGTAAATACCGGTGATTTTTTAATTCTGGATGCGTTAAATAATGTGGTTTATGTCAATCCTTCTCAAGAAGACATTCAGCGTTTAAAAGCGTTGCAGGCGAAATTAGCCGATGAGAAAGCTGAGTTGGCGAAGTTAAAAGATTTGCCGGCATTAACGCTAGATGGACACCGCGTGGATGTGGTTGCGAATATCGGTACCATTCGTGATATCGAAGGTGCGGAGCGCAACGGCGCAGAAGGGGTGGGGCTATACCGCACGGAATTCTTGTTTATGGATCGTGATCAATTGCCGACAGAAGAAGAACAATTTATCGCCTATAAAGACGTCGTGGAAGCCATGAATGGCAATTTGGTGATATTGCGTACCATGGATATTGGCGGTGATAAAGAATTGCCGTATTTGGATTTGCCGAAAGAAATGAATCCATTCCTCGGTTGGCGTGCTATTCGTATTGCGTTGGATCGTCGCGAAATTTTAAATGCGCAATTAAGAGCAGTATTGCGTGCTTCGGCTTACGGTAAGTTAGCGGTAATGTTCCCAATGATTATTTCTGTAGAAGAAATTCGTGAGTTGAAATCCGTCATTGAAGAATTGAAAGTTGAATTGCGTAATGAAGGTAAGGCCTTTGACGAAAATATTCAAATTGGTGTCATGGTTGAAACGCCATCTGCTGCGGTGAATGCCAAATTCTTAGCAAAAGAGGTCGATTTCTTCAGTATTGGTACGAACGATTTAACCCAATATACGTTGGCCGTAGATCGAGGCAATGAGCTCATTTCTCATTTATATAACCCAATGAGTCCGTCTGTGCTGAGTTTAATCAAACAAGTGATTGATGCTTCTCATGCGGAAGGAAAATGGACGGGAATGTGCGGCGAATTAGCCGGCGATGAACGTGCTACTGTCTTGTTGTTAGGAATGGGGCTAGATGAATTTAGTATGAGTGCGATTTCTGTGCCGCGGATTAAGAAATTAATTCGTAATGTTAATTATCAAGACGCAAAATTACTGGCAGAAAAGGCGTTACAACAACCGACTGCGGCAGAAATCGAACGTTTAGTGATTGATTTTTTAGCAGAAAAAGCATTAAATTAAATACAAATTAGGCTTTTTAAGCTAAAATACGACTAAATTTCAAACTTCAGGAGATGATTAAAATGGGTTTATTTGACAAACTATTTGGCTCAAAAGAGAAGAAAGCGGTTGAAGTGGAAATCTATGCCCCACTTTCCGGTGAGATCGTGAATATTGAAGATGTGCCGGATGTCGTTTTTTCTGAAAAGATTGTTGGTGATGGCATTGCTATTCGCCCGACCGGCAATAAATTAGTTGCGCCGGTAGATGGTGTGATTGGTAAAATTTTTGAAACAAATCATGCGTTTTCCATGGAATCCAAAGAAGGCGTGGAGTTATTTGTTCACTTTGGTATTGATACCGTAGAATTAAAAGGTGAAGGCTTTACCCGTGTGGCGCAAGAAGGTCAAACCGTTAAACGTGGCGACACAGTGATTGAGTTAGATCTTCCTCTCTTGGAAGCTAAAGCGAAATCCGTATTAACACCGGTAGTGATTTCCAATATGGATGAGATTAATCATCTTGAGAAGAAAACCGGGGAAGTGGTTGCCGGTGACTCCGTGGTGTTGGTTCTAAAAAAATAATAGAGACAGCAAGCTTGTAATAAGCATTTTGCTGATTGCCGATCTTAAGTTTTCTTAAGATCGGCTTTTTTATTATAGTCAGCCAAAGTCCGGCTATAAAACCATATGCTATGCGTATGGATCCAAATCGTGCGTAGCGTGCAACTTGATGCACGACCAAACCAAGCACGGAACGAACTAAAGTGCGGTAATTTTTGGAAGTATTTTTTCAACCAACGTATTATCAACAGTCAAGCGCGTTATTCATTTCGTGCAACAAGTTGCACGCTACGATTTATGATTTCCTGCGTAGCGTGCATCTTGATGCACGACAGAATCAATCACGGAACGAAATAAAGTGCGGTAATTTTGGGAGGTATTTTTTCAACCAACGTATTATCAACAGTCAAGCGTGTTATTCATTTTGTGCAACAAGTTGCACGCTACGGTTCTATAAAAAATGACCGCACTTTATTTTTCATCCAGAATGTCAAGAAACGGTGCATTGACTATTTTTGCCAAATCTTGTGGGGCGAGTTCTACGCTTAATCCGCGTTTGCCGCCGGAGACAAAAATTGTGTCAAAATTGAGGGCGGATTGTTCAATCACGGTGGCGACGCGTTTCTTTTGCCCTAATGGGCTGATGCCGCCCACCAAGTAACCCGTGCTTTTCTGGGCGGCATCTTTGTCTGCCATATCGACTTTTTTCACGCCTAAGGCTTTGGCGGCTTTTTTTAAGCTTAACATATGGCTGGTCGGTAACACGAAACAAGCCAGTTTTTTCTGATCACCGTTTTCGGCGACCAATAAGGTTTTGAAGGATTGGTCTGGGTTAATACCAAGTTTTTCGGCAGCCTCATCGCCAAAATGGGTATTGTCAGGATCGTGATCGTAGTGATGTAGGGTAAAAGGAACGTTGTGCTTTTTCAGTAAGTCAATTGCCGGCGTCATTGTATTTCCTTGTGATAATTCAGTAGAATGTAGCCTTTTATTTTACTGCGGAGAGAAAAATGAGTACAAGATTAAATGTCGCCCTCGTCGCCGAATTTGATTTATGCGAGAAGTTAGCAGAAGCATTAGAGCAGAGTTGTTTAGAAATTGAAAAGGTATCCGTCGTGGAACTTTTCCCTTTTGCCGAAGAACAAGGCATTCGTTTTAATAATAAAAGCGTGGCACAAATTGCGTTAGATGAAACCGAATGGTCGGATTTTGATTACGTTTTTTTCGCCGGCGAATTAGCGCACGCGACACACATTGCCAAAGCCGCGAGTGCAGGGTGCATGGTGATTGACTTGAATGGCGTATGCGCCACGTTAAATGATGTGCCGGTGATCGTTCCAAGTGTTAATAACGAACAGCTGACTTCACTACAACGTAACATTGTTTCGTTGCCTGATCCGCAAGTAACCCAATTCATTTTCTCCGTGTCACAATTCGCACGTGATGCAAACCTATCACAAGTGTTAGTTACGTCATTATTACCGGCTTCCTATATTAACAGTGAAACCGTCTCAAAACTTGCCGGTCAAACGGCGCAGTTATTAAACGGCATTCCGCTTGACGAAGAACAGCAACGTTTAGCTTTTGATGTGTTTCCATCGACAAAACACACCGTAAATTTGGCGACGCAAGTGGAAAAAATCTTCCCGCAATTGCGAAATGTGATCTTCCATCAAGTACAAGTGCCGGTGTTTTATGGCATGGCGCAAACAGTGACATTGTTATCCGACTATGAATTGGATATGCAATCACAAATCAGCGCATGGCAAGACAATGCGTTGGTGGATTTCAATGAAACCCAATTATTCACACCGGTAACCAACGGCGAAGCAGAAGCCGGGGAAGCCGCCAAGTTACATATCGGTGGGCTTACAGCAGTGGAAAATGGCGTTCAATTCTGGCTAGTGGCAGACGAACAACGCTTTGATATTGCCTTATTAGGCGTGAAATTGGCTGAATTGGTGTATCAAAAAGGGTATTGATTGAAATTAAGCGTGGTTGTGTTTTCGCGCGTTTGAAATTTCTTCGCCGGTGATAAAGTGGTTTAGTCTATCAACCACTTTATTTTTTAAGTAATGTTATCGTTCAACTAAAATACCATGGCTTCCGAATGCAAATTAATGCCATAGGATGAGCCGACCTTTGCTTTGGATTTAGCGAATCAAAATACTGTGTTATCGTTATTGCAACAGTGGGTGAAAGAACATAGATTAACCATCATATTGACAACGCATCAACTGAATCATGTGGTTGCCGTGGCGAATAAGGTTTTGTTAATGAATAAGCAAAACCTGTTATTTGGTCAAACTGATGATGTGTTGACGGCAGAGAATTTGACACAGTGATTTCATTTACCCATGTTGATACAGGAAGTACACTATCAAAACCATGAATTTACGCATTTTGTCCCTGTGTACGACAGCGTATTAAGTGGCTTTTATAGGATCAAAAAATGTTGAATTTAACGATTTTTAGCGCAGGCAGTTTTCGTCATGTTTTAAATGAGCTCGTGACGATTTTCAAGCAGAAAAACCCGGTGGAAGTTCATTTACATTTGGCGCCGGCGGGATTGTTGCGACAACGCCTGGAAGCTGATGAATACTGTGATATTTTTATTAGTGCTAATTTGCAAAATATCAACATCCTATCTGCCACGAAATGTATTTATAACCAGCAAATCCTCGCCTTTAATCAACTGATTCTTACCACCTTAAATACCGAACATTATCAACACCGCGATACATTAGATATTTTGTTTGATGAATCCTTGCGTTTGGCAACCTCCACGCCTATTGCAGATCCTTGCGGGGATTACACTTGGCACCTGTTTGAACTGTTAGAACAAGCCTATCCCGTTTCAGGCAGTTTATTAAAACAGCGTGCGATACCGTTGGTTGGCGGTGAAAATAGTGCCGTGGTTATTCCGCAAGGTGAAATTGCCTCTAAGTATATTTTGCAAAACAATCATGCGGATATGATGATTGGTTACGCCAATTATATGTACAAATTAGCAAATGAAAATCTGCGTTTTCATCCTTTCCCACCTGAATTTAATATCAAGGCGACCTATTCTGCTGCGCAACTGAGTGAGAATGTGATTACCCGTTTATTTTTTCAGTTTTTAATGTCAGATACGGCAAAACGCATTATGTATCAACATGGCTTTTTGGCAGAATAAAAATATTATGGAAATCACGTATTAATCAGCGATGTGATTGATTCGCCTCATACGTCGCGAGCAAACCCTTCTCAAAATTCTCTTGTTTTGACCGCACTTTTCTTTTATTTCCAAGCAAATTAAGCCCATCTTCATTTTTTCGGTATAATGTCTCCCATTATTGACGTCATATATTAAGAAGACGAGTATGCTAAATCATCTGCAAAAAGAATTAAACGAGCTGGTTAATCGCGGTTTGGATCGGACCTTACGCATTGCTGTGACTGGGTTAAGTCGAAGTGGGAAAACAGCGTTTATTACTAGTTTAATGAATCAAATGTTACACATTAATCGAGTAGATAATGGGCATTTGCCACTCTTTGATGCTGCCCGCCAACACCGAATTCTGGCAGTACAACGCGTGCCTCAATTAGATTTATCGATCCCGCGCTTTGATTACGAAGGAAATCTGAATGCCTTGTCTCAAGACCCACCGATGTGGCCGCAATCTACCCGTGGCGTGAGTGAAACTCGCTTGGCAATTCGTTATCAACGAAGTGATGGTTTGTTGCGTCATTTGAAAGAAAAAGGCACGTTATATTTAGATATTTTTGATTATCCCGGCGAATGGTTGTTGGATTTGCCCTTATTGGATTTAGGGTTTGAAGAATGGTCGTTGGAATTACAACGACAACTTAACGGCACACACGCAGCGTTGGCGCAGTCTTGGTTAACGAAAGTGGCCAAAATTCAACTGACTGATGCCGCAGATGAAGACATTTTGGCGCAACTTGCCAAAGATTACACCGATTATTTGTGGCAATGTAAGAAACAAGGGTTGCATTTTATTCAGCCAGGACGCTTTGTGTTACCCGGTGAGCTTGAAGGCGCGCCAGCCTTGCAATTCTTCCCATTATTGCATTTGAGTGCGTCACAATGGCAACAGCTAAAGCGTGAGGCGAAAAGTGACAGTTATTTTGCTGTGTTAACTAAACGCTATGAGTATTATCGTCAGCATGTTGTGAAAGGGTTTTACGAAAATTATTTTGAGACCTTTGATCGACAAGTTATTTTGGCGGATTGCTTAACACCGTTAAATCATAGCCGACAAGCTTTTAGCGATATGCAACAGGCGCTACATCAGCTCTTTCGCAATTTTCATTATGGCAAACGACATCTTTTAAATCGTCTTTTTTCGCCGAAAATTGATAAATTGATGTTTATTGCCACCAAGGCGGATCATATCACCACCGACCAGCTGCCGAATTTAATCGGTTTGATGCGTCAGTTGGTGCAAGAAGGCGGGCGTTATGTCGAATTTGCCGATATTGTGACGGATTACACCGCGATTGCGTCTATTCGTGCAACACAGCAAGTGGTGGTGAATCAAAACGGTCAATCATTTAAAGCGTTGCAAGGCATTCGTTGTTCTGATAAGCAGAAAGTGACGCTTTATCCGGGCAGCGTGCCGGGACGATTGCCGAGTGCCGATTTTTGGCAAAATCAAAAATTTGAATTCGACCAATTTGAACCGCGCCGTTTAGAACAAGGCGAAAATATACCGCACTTGCGAATGGATGCGGTGTTGCAATTTTTGTTGGGCGATAAATTGTAGGAGGCAGGTCGTGGAGAAAAAAGTGTTTACACAAAATGAAAGCGATATGAATGAGGAGCTCAATGCGCAATCGGAATTTATCGCCAAACAGGAATTTCACGAAGCGCAGGCAGTACCTGACACAGAGGAGGCGAATGGGATTTTTGAAGGCGAATTGTTAGAACAACAATTTGAGCAGAGTCTGCAACCGAAACCGCGTTGGTGGAAAAAAATATTAGGTGGCGTGAGTCTCTTATTTTTTGTCGCCTCTGTGGCGCAATCGGTACAATGGCTGGTGGATGCCTGGCAACAAAATCAATGGATTTATTTTGCCTTTTCCTTGGTCGCTTGTGCCGTCATTTTACTCGGCATCTCGGCGATTGTCAGCGAATGGCGACGTTTGGCGAAATTACGTCATCGGGCAGAAATTCAAACACAAAGCCAACAGTTGCTGAAAAGTGCGGTCAATTTTAAAGATGTTTTTTCATCTGCCGAACATCAACAGGCGGTCAGCTTATGCCAAGACGTGAGCAAATTAGTTCATATTGATAGGCAAAACCCTGATTTTATGCAATGGCAAAAACAAATTCATGAAGCCTATTCCGCCCATGAGATTTTGCATTTATTTAGTCAAAATGTGCTACAGCCTGTGGATAAACAAGCCAAAAAATTGATCACCAAAGCCTCGACAGAATCGGCGGCGTTGGTGGCAATTAGTCCGTTGGCGTTGGTGGATATTTTCTTCATCGCATGGCGCAATATTCGTTTAATTAATCAAATTGCACGGATTTATGGCATTGAGTTGGGCTATTTTAGTCGTATTCGTTTGTTGCGCATGGTCTTGGTGAATATGGCGTTTGCTGGGGCAACGGAATTGATTCAGGATTTGGGTGTGAATTGGTTATCACAAGATCTGACGGCGAAATTGTCAGCGCGTGCCGCACAAGGGATTGGCGTGGGTATATTGACCGCGCGTTTAGGCATTAAAGCCATGGAATTTTGCCGCCCGCTGGCATTTCAATCCGGTGAGAAGCCGCGGTTATCACAATTGCATAAAGAATTGCTCAGTCATTTAAGTAGCACAGTCTTAGATCAAGTTAAATTTAAGCAAAAAGAGAACGTGTAAACCATTGCCTAAGCTGTCAATAAATCTTGCCAAAGGCGTTGGCGATTTTTCTTCATCAGGTTATTATTAGGCCGTTTTTCAACTTCCGAGACGTATATGACAACTTCAAAAAATACCGATCCTTTTGCACAAATTGTCAGCCAAAATCCACGAATGCAAGAGGTGATTGAGAAAGCGAAAAAGTTTGCTTTGCTGGATGCTCCTTTGCTCATTCAAGGCGAAACCGGTACGGGCAAAGAGGTGATCGCAAAGGCGTGTCATGATTTTAGTGAACGACGTGATCATACCTTTTTGGCAGTGAATTGCGCCGGTATTCCGGGGGAAGATGCAGAAACGGAAATGTTTGGGCGGCGCAATAAAGACGGTGAGTTTATCGGTTTTTTTGAATATGCCGATGGCGGTACGGTATTGTTGGATGGGGTAGAGGAATTGCCGTTGACCTTGCAGGCAAAACTGTTACGTTTTTTGAGTGATGGCACGTTTCGTCGCGTGGGTGAGGAAGAGGAACATTATGCGAATGTTCGTGTGATTTGTACGGCGCAACAGCCGTTACAACATTATGTCGAACAAGGCAAAATGCGCAATGATTTGTTTCATCGGTTGAATGTGTTGAGTTTAACGTTGCCTTTGCTGCGTGAGCGTCAGGAAGATATTGCGCTGTTAAGCCATCAGTTCATTCAAGAAATTAGTGAAAAACTCGGCATTTTTCCACCGCACTTAGATGAGTATCTCTTGCGATATTTACAAGACTATCCTTGGCCGGGCAATATTCGTGAGCTTTATAATGCGTTATATCGTGCCTGTTCTTTATGCCAAAACAACCGGTTAAAGATTGAGGATTTAGGACTAGCGCCACAAAATTCCCATGGGCAGGAGACAGCGTCGTTTATTGATGAATTTATCACAGAAGGCAGTACGTTAGATGAGATGGTTGGGCGTTTTGAGGCGGCGGTACTTAATAAATTTTATGCAAAATATCCCAGTTCCAGAAAACTGGCAACCCGTTTAGGTGTATCCCATACCGCTATTGCCAATAAATTACGTCAATATGGCATTGGAAAATCGTAATTGTTTGGCTGAGGTAGTGAATGGCGCGATCTGACATGAGAGGCGGAGATTGGCGGAAGGGTGAAAGAAAAAATGCGGTGAACACGTTAAGAATTCACCGCATTTTTAGTTTAAGTTAACACAGTCTGATGCCGTTTAATGCAGTTCTATACTATTTAATTATTCTGCTGGCGCATCCGTGTTGGTTTCTACAGAAGAAGGCGCTTGTTGGCTTGGTTGCTGTGGTGCGGTGTTATGATGTCCTACCGTCCGTGCCGGAACAACAGTTGAAATTGCGTGTTTATAAACCATTTGATTGACAGTGTTCTTTAATAAAATCACGAATTGGTCAAACGATTCGATTTGCCCTTGTAATTTAATGCCGTTGACTAAATAAATTGAAACAGGAATACGTTCACGACGTAATGCATTCAAGTAAGGATCTTGTAGAGATTGTCCTTTTGCCATTTTTCTTTCCTTCTTTTTGTAAAAAATGATGAATTAAAACAATACAGCAAGCTGTATGCCTCCGTGAATCAATATAGCAACAATTATATTGAAAGTCACTAGGCGCAATCTGTGTTTTACGCTTTCGTTGAAACCGATGCTAATACTTTTTCAAGGGCTTGAGCCGGTTGCAAACTATCCAACCATTGAATCGATGATGTCCAACCACGTAGCCAAGTTATCTGGCGTTTTGCTAATTGGCGGGTGGCGCAGATACCACGAAAAACCATCTCATCGTGGTCATAATCACCGCGTAAATATTCCCACATTTGGCGATAACCCACACAGCGAATAGACGGCAGGTTCTCGTTTAAGTCGGGACGACGGTACAATTTTTCGACCTCTTGCTGAAAACCAAGTTCAATCATTTTGTGAAAACGTTGCTCAATTCGAAGATGTAAGACCTCTCGTTGTTCCGGTGCAATCGCAAATTGCAGAATGTCATACGGCAAGGCTTCGCCTTTTTGTGCCGTTAATTCCGTTAAGGTCTTACCAGTTAAATAAAAGACTTCTAATGCGCGGTTAATCCGTTGCGAGTCATTCGGGTTAATGCGTTGTGCTGAAATCGGATCGATTTTGCAGAGTTCTTGGTGTAATCCGGCCCAACCAATAAGTGCAGCTTTCGCTTCAATTTCCGACCGCACTTTGTCGTCGGCGGAGGGGAGGGGCGACAGACCTTCCAATAAGGCTTTGTAATACAACATTGTGCCGCCCACCAATAAGGGGATTTTGCCTTGTGCGCTAATCTCTTGCATTTCGCGTAAAGCATCTGTGCGGAAATTAGCCGCGGAATAACTTTCTGCCGGATCGCAAATATCAATTAAACGATGAGGTACCAGTGCCAATTCAGCTTTTGAGGGTTTCGCCGTGCCAATGTCCATGCCGCGATAAATCAGGGCAGAATCGACGCTGATAACTTCTACGGGCAATTGTTGGCGCAACTGGATCGCCAAATCCGTTTTACCGGAGGCGGTTGGCCCCATTAAAAAAATCGCTAAAGGTTTGTGTTCTGAATGCTGCATAGTTAGCGGGTTAATTGAGTTAAATAAGGCTGCCAGTCAATTTCGACGAGTAAATCTAACAGGCGAATTTGCTGTTGTTTGGCAAGTAACTGTTCGGTTTCAGTCAGTAAATTTACCGCATCGGCAAGCACGGTGATTGGTGGGGAGGCTAAAGGTGCCAAAAGTGCGGTCAAAAATTCAGGTAAATTTTCGAAAGATTGATTTAATAACGACACAATCATGTGCTGTAAGTTTTGTTGGCGCAAATGTGCCGATACTTTTTGTAACGTGATTTTATGTTGCGCCGCCTCTTCCATAAAAACAAAGCCGATTTGCTCGAAAAAGGCTTTTTGTTGAAGCCATGCCTGCCATTGCGCATCCGATAAACGGAAAATAATTGGAATTAACAATGGTTGAGAGGTTGGCACCAAAGTTAAATTCAGCGTTTGTTTGAGTTGTTGCAACCGCGCAAGCGAGAGCAAGTAAAAACGTTGTTCTTGCTGTAATAACAAGGCTTCATGTTGAATTAACGCGAGTGCGTGCAAGAAATGGGTATTTGGCTTTTTGACTTCGGTTACGTTGGTTTGCATGGTTGTCGAAGAATCTGACCACAATGCTTGATGCGCTTTTAGTACGCTTGGTGTTATTGATTCGCGCGGAGACGTTTCGCCATAAAAGTGCGGTGGATTTTGCTGCTGTTTTGGCGGTTCGTGATATCTGTTTTCCGAGTAAGTATTGGCAGAATGAACCGTCGGCTGGGCAAATATATTTTGTCCCGCAGCCGAGCGATTAGGTTTTGTCTGTGTGGAAACTTCCCATACACCGGCAGGTTCTTCCACGCCACATTCTGTTGGCGGTGTGTTCAACGGCATTGGCTCGGAGGCTAATGCATTGCTGATGCCTTGGGTGATGAAATCATGTACCAAACGAGATTGCTGGAAACGCACTTCATGTTTGGTAGGATGTACGTTCACATCAACATCGTTGGGATTGAGATCAATAAACAGCACAAAAGCAGGGTACTGCTCGTTGGTTAAATAGTCGGCGTAGGCTTGTCGAATAGCGTGCGTAATGATTTTATCGCGCACCATTCGCCCATTCACATAACAATAATTGAAGTCATTTTGCGGACGATGAAAGTGGGGCGTAGCGACCCAACCGGACAAATGCAGATCATCGTGTTTCCAATCAATTTGCAACGCATTCTGAATAAAATCATCGCCACAAATCGCCGCAACACGTTTTAATTTTTGTTCATTCGTGACCGCACTTTTGTATTGGCGTAATACTTTGCTATTATGTGTGAGGGTAAAACTGATATTAAATTTCGCCAAGGCAATACGACGAATGACTTCATCAATATGAGAAAATTCGGTTTTCTCGGAACGTAAAAATTTGCGGCGGGCAGGGGTGTTAAAAAATAAATTTGCCACTTCAACTGTCGTTCCCACCGGATGGGATGCGGGTTGAATGGTGGTTTCCATGTCACGTCCTTGGGCATAGACCTGCCAAGCTTCGTTTTGCTCTGCAGTACGAGAGGTAAGGGTTAAACGGGAAACGGAACTGATACTGGCAAGGGCTTCGCCGCGGAATCCCAAACTTAAAATGGCTTCCAAATCGGCAAGATCAGCGATTTTACTGGTGGCGTGACGGGCAAGTGCTAAAGCCAATTCTTCCTTGGCGATACCAATGCCATTATCGCGAATCCGAATAAGGCTTGCGCCGCCGTTTTCAATATCAATTTGAATTTTATCGGCACCGGCATCCAGGCTGTTTTCCACCAATTCTTTTACTACCGAAGCAGGGCGTTCCACCACTTCTCCGGCAGCAATTTGGTTGGCTAATTGTGGCGATAAAATACGTATAGTCATTATTTCTTCCCTGGATTATCGTCAAGCAGTTGGATTTTTTGTCCGCTGAATACTTTGCCGTCTTTTAATTTAGGATTTAATTTCAACAGTTTATTGGGTGAAATTTTATATTCACGGGCAATAGCGTAAAGGGTTTCATCTTGCTTGACAATGTGATATTTCGGCATGGCTTTTTTCACATCCGACGGGTTGTTTTCGGACGTTTTAGTGGCTTTATCAGCAGCCGCACGTGAATTTTTTACGTCTTTCCCTTGTGCACGTTTATTCATTGACTCTGTTTTATTTGTCTGTGCTTTTTTATTCTCGGCTTCCGGTTTTGCAGTTGCTGGAATTTTAAGGGTTTCGCCCACCAAGAGTTCTTTCCGCTTTAATTGATTTAACGCCAAAATCGCTTTAGCGGAGACGTGATATTTTTCGGCAAGCTTACTCAATGCCTCCCCATCCTTAACTTTATGACGAATACCACTATCTTGCATGTCCGGTGCGTTAATGTCAGCGGTTTTGTTTTCAAGTGCGGTGGATTTTTCTGATGTTTTTTCCTTGCTCTCCTCAACGATTCTCGGTTCATTTCTGAAGTGCTTACGACGGTATTCCACTAAACCGTTATAAATCGCTTTGGCAATTTGCTTGCGATAGGCGGAGGTGCTGAGCTTGAGTTCTTCTTCTGAATTCGATAAAAAACCGGTTTCCACCAAAATAGACGGAATGTCCGGTGAACGTAAAACGCCAAGGCTGGCATGGCGTGGTGTTGCACGATTTAGCGAGGCGATCTGGGAAAAATGGCGCAAAACAATGCTACCTAATTCATAGCCGACACGCTGACTGTGACCAAATTGCAGATCCAACACCGTTTGATCTAAATACTTTTCATTGTGGGAGGCTAATACGCGACCTGCACCGCCTAATAATTCTGAGCGTTTTTCATGATCTTCCAACCATTGTCCCATTTCATCGTTGGCGCGACGATTCGACAACACCCACACGGAAGCGCCTCGTAAATTGGAGGCTTCGGAAGAGTCGGCGTGAATTGACACCAAATAATTGGCTTTGTATTTTCGGGCAATTTCCGAACGTTCTGGCACCGAAATATAGTAATCACCGTTGCGGGTTAATACTGCACGGAACGAGGGATCTTTATCCAACAAGGCTTTGAGTTCCTTGGCGATAGATAGCGTGACATTTTTTTCATAAATTTTGAGGTTACGCCCGATAGCACCGGGATCTTTGCCACCATGACCGGGATCGATGGCAATCGTCCAAGTATTAGCTGAGGCGAGTGTCGCCCAAAAAAGAAGACCGTATATCAGAATAAATCTCATCATATTTGTGATTTTCATGTGCGATAACATTGCTGAGTAAGTTGTTGGATGATTTGTTGCCCCATTGTAGATTGAGCGACTAATTCGATATTTCGTGCATTTTCTGCATAACCAATATTAACCAGCAAATCCGGTGGAGACAGAAGATCTGCCCCTTTTTCTGCCCATTCAATTAAGCAAATCGTGTTGTCTGCGAAGTAATCACGAATGCCCATAAATTCCAATTCTTCCGGATCAGCCAAGCGATACAAATCGAAGTGGTAAATGATTTTCTCGCCGATGGCATATTCCTCCACTAACGTATAGGTTGGGCTTTTCACATTGCCCGAATAACCTAATCCTTGAACCATGCCACGGCTTAAGGTAGTTTTACCTGCGCCAAGATCGCCGTTTAAATAAAGCGTAACGTTTTGCTGACTCGGAAGTCGGCAGATGGCGTTGATAAGCTGCTTGCCAAAGGCGCACATCGCATTTTCATGAGGAATATATTGCGTAAATCTTTCTGTCATGGCGGTATTTACTGGGAAAAAATAGGGCTAGATTGTACCGCACTTTCACTGATTTATATAGTTTTCCGGCGGCAAGTGAATGATTTTTCTTTGGTTTGTTGCAATAAACCTATCATGCCACGTATTGAAAGGAAGGTGCATCAATAAAAGTGCGGTTGTTTTTTGTAATGAATTGATGGGAAAGAAAAAAGCACGCCTGAGAATCGCGTGCTTTTTTATTTGAAATGAATAAAAGTGCGGTGCTTTTTTTCCGCGTTTTTAATCTACATCATTGCACCCACATATTTCAGCATTACCCCGGCGGCGATGGCGGAACCAATCACACCGGCAACGTTCGGCCCCATGGCATGCATGAGTAGGAAGTTTTGGTTATCTGCTTCCAATCCGATTTTGTTAGAAACCCGTGCAGCCATTGGTACGGCAGAAACACCGGCAGAACCGATGAGCGGATTAATTTTGTTTTTGCTGAATTTGTTCATTAATTTGGCCATTAATACACCGCTGCCGGTACCGATCCCGAAGGCAATTACGCCAAGAATTAAAATACCTAATGTTTGCGGTTGTAGGAATTTATCGGCGATGAGTTTGGAACCCACAGACAAGCCAAGTACGATGGTGACGATGTTAATCAAGGCGTTTTGCGTGGTGTCGCTTAAACGTTCTACCACACCGCTGACGCGCATGAGGTTACCGAAACAGAACATTCCAAGCAATGGGGCAGCATCCGGTAAAAGTAAACCAACGAGTAACAGCAAAATTACCGGGAACAAGACTTTTTCACGATTGCTCACATGGCGCATTTGTGTCATGCGGATCTTGCGTTCTTCTTCCGTGGTTAAGGCTTTCATGATCGGTGGCTGAATCAATGGCACTAACGCCATGTAGGAATAAGCTGCCACAGCAATGGCACCAAGCAATTCCGGTGCGAGTTTACTGGTGAGGTAAATCGCGGTTGGGCCGTCTGCACCACCGATAATACCGATGGATGCTGCTTGTGGGAGCGTAAATTCGATAATACCGAAATAGTTCAATGCTAATGCGCCAAGTACGGTGGCGAAAATACCGAACTGTGCCGCTGCACCAAGCAGTAACGTTTTTGGATTTGCTAATAACGGGCCGAAGTCTGTCATCGCGCCTACGCCCATGAAAATCACTAACGGCGCAATGCCATAACCGATAGCCACTTTATAGAACAAAGCCAAGATCCCGGCGCTGTATCCCATGTCCATTGACAAGGCTTCCAGTTGATTTACGGTAGAGCCGGAAACTGTCGCAAGTGCAGTTTTAATGAGTGCCGGATCAGCGGCGACACCTAATTTGGCAGCAATCACGGCAATTTGCTCCGGTGAGCCGAGATGAAGCAAATTCTCCAATGCGGTCATGGCAAGTCCGGCTTCGGGAATGTTTGATAACAATCCACCAAAGCCGATAGGCAATAATAGCAATGGCTCAAACTTGCGTGCGATGGCAAGCCACAACAGGAGCAAGCTGATAGCGATCATCACCGCTTGTCCCCATTGTAAATGGAACAGTCCCATACCCTGAATTAATGCAATAATGCTATCCATAGGTAACTCCTTAGACGAGGTTCATAACGGTATCACCCACCGCGACGGCATCACCGGCTTTGACACAGATACCACGCACGGTACCGGCTTGTGCTGCTTTGACTTCGGTTTCCATTTTCATGGCTTCAAGAATGAATAACACATCACCTGCTGCAACAGTTTGACCTTCTGTTGCTACCACTTTCCAAATATTACCCGCCATCGGCGCAGTGACCGGTGTGCCACCGGTTGTTGGTGCAGGGGCAGAAGCCGCTTGTGACGCAGCTGGTGCTGTGGTTGTTGCTACGTGTGAAATGTCGCCGCCTTCACTGACTTTCACCACAAAGGCTTTGCCTTCCAATTCCACAGTATAAACGGCGGAGCCGGACGCATCTGGTGCAGCTTTAGAAACAGGTTTATTTTCCACCGCACTTTCATTGCCGGTTGGTGCCGGTTCAAAGGCTGCAGGGTTGTTGCGGTTTTCTAAGAATTTCCAAGCGATTTGAGGGAAGAGCGCCACGATTAAAGCATCGTCCACCGCATTGTCTGCTAATTTTACCCCTTTCGCTTTGGCTTGTTCGGCAACTTCCGCTTCAATTTTCGCCATTTCAGGGGCGATGTGATCAGCCGGACGGTCGGTTACCGGAGCGGCACCTTCTAATACGCGAGCTTGTAATTCGCTATCTACCGGTGCAGGTGTTTTACCGTATTCACCTTTTAAAATACCGGCGGTTTCTTTCGCGATGGTTTTATAGCGTTCGCCTGTCAGCACGTTAATAACGGATTGTGTGCCGACAATTTGAGAGGTTGGGGTAACAAGTGGAATGTAACCTAAATCTTTGCGTACGCGTGGGATTTCTTCTAAAACCAAATCCAATTTGTCGGAAGCGTTTTGTTGTTTTAATTGATTTTCTAAATTGGTAAGCATGCCACCCGGCACTTGTGCCACTAAAATACGGCTATCTACGCCACGTAGCTGACCTTCAAATTTGGCGTATTTTTTACGTACATTACGGAAATAGGCAGCGATTTTTTCCAAACGCGGAATATCCAAACCTGTGTCATATTCGGTACCTTGTAAGGTTGCCACCATGGATTCTGTTGCCGGGTGACCGTAGGTGCCTGACATAGAGGAAATTGCAGTATCAATACCATCTACGCCTGCTTCAATGGCTTTTAACAGCGCCATTTCAGCCATACCGGTAGTCGAATGGCAGTGTAAATGCAATTCGACATCGAAACGTTTTTTGATTTCGCGCACTAAGTCTGCCGCCGCCATCGGGTTCAAAATACCGGACATATCTTTGATAACTAAGCTGTCGATACCGATTTCTAATAATTGTTCGGTGGTATCAAGCCAAGTTTGCATGGTGTGTACCGGGCTGGTGGTGTAACTTAATGTCCCTTGTGCATGACCACCGAATTTACGCACGGCTTGCAATGCCGCTTTCATATTACGCGGGTCGTTGAGCGCATCAAATACGCGGAACACGTCCATACCGTTTGCTACGCAACGTTCGACGAAACGTTCCACCACATCATCGGCATAGTGGCGATAACCTAAGAGGTTTTGACCACGTAACAGCATTTGTAACGGGGTTTTCGGACAGGCTTTTTTCAATTCACGCAAACGTACCCACGGATCCTCTCCTAAAAAACGAATACAACTGTCAAATGTTGCACCGCCCCAAGCTTCTAACGACCAATAGCCGATATTGTCTAATTCTTGAGCGATCGGCAACATGTCATCGAGACGTAAACGGGTCGCGAAAAGCGATTGGTGAGCATCACGAAGCACCAGTTCGGTCATTTTAATTTTTTTAGTCATAGTAAAATCCTTATTTTTATTTGAACTGTTGGGTACGGCGATGGTGCGCGATAGCCGCTGCAATTACAGGGCGCAAACGCTCAAAATCGTCAGTAGGTGCCGCAGAAAGTGCGGTAGTATTTGAAGGCGTTTTGGGTGAGGGGAGAGGTTCGGGAAAAAAGCGGTTGATAAGTTTAGACATGAGTCCAATTGCCCAAATTAAAATGAGCAAAAAGACCAATACAAAGCCCATCCCTGAGAACATCAGATTAATTCCTTCACCGAAAAGTTCTGCTGAAGTCATTCGTCATATCCTTATATTTAATATGGGATTTTTATTTTATCTGAATTATTTTAACAAAACTGTGATTGAGATCATAAATTAGAGACTTGAAGAAAGGTGGAATTTTATGTGTTTTTCAAGTGGGAGAGAGAGGATAATGCGGTTAGAGCAAATTTAAAGGAATGACAGTAGTGCGCATTAAAGTATTTTAATTTAGGAAAAATTGCCTTGAGTAATAGGTTCAGAACTGGTGAATTTGGTGGGTCGTGAAGGATTCGAACCTTCGACCAACGGATTAAAAGTCCGCTGCTCTACCGACTGAGCTAACGACCCAACGATATGATTTATTTGAGGAATTTTAAAGAATGAATTATCTTCAAAATGGTGCCCGAGGCCAGACTTGAACTGGCACGCCTCGAAAGGCGAGGGATTTTAAATCCCTTGTGTACACACTCTACTTGTGTAACTTCTTATACTGATCAATCTCGTGTACCTAGCCAATACACCATGATCCATCCACTAACGCTCTGTGGATGGACACGATCTTACATAAAAATACTAGTTTGTAAAGCCTGAAAGTATGTATTTTGCTTGAAAACTACATAATTCATACTATATAACTTATAGCAAATTAGTATATTTTCTGACTACCTCAACATCATCTTCAATATATGTTAACGTCACCTTAATATCTTTATGTCCTAAAAGCTGCTTGGCAACATAAAGATTCTCTGGTTTCTTCATAAGATTCGTTGCAGCTGTATGTCTAAAGCGATGAGGGGAGCTAATTATCCCTGTATACTTCGATATTACTTTGAATAAATAACTTACTTGATCTGCTGTCATTTCTTTCCCTTTACGTTTAACCGCTGTTGAAAATAGATTGATATTAAAAAGTTGGGATTCGAGGGGCTGTTTCAGCTTTTTCAATTCATTTAGTAATTTACTCAAGTATGGGTAAAGAGTCGTTGAGATCGGAAGCGTGTGATATTCGTGATTTTTGTTTATTTTTGGTGAAATATGGATGACTTGATTTATTAAATCAATATCCTTGATTCTTAATTTGTTTAATTGAGAGCGACGAATTGCAGTATAACGAAATGTCATGATTATCGCTCGAGTGAACCATAACGGGCGGAGTATTGCCGGGAGGTGTTTTGATTCTTTAATGCCAAAACTCAGCCTATCTAAATCAGAAGAAGTGTAAACTTTTCTTTTTCGTTTTCCTTCTCTAATAAACAGTCCGTCAAAAGGATTTTTTATAAATGGAAGAAGCTGCTTCTCAATGCCAAATTTAAAGATAGTTTTGAGCTGGCGAACATAACTATTCCATGTCACCTCAATGATAGATTTTCCAACTACTGTTTGACGCCATTGAAGTATCAGTAATTCTGATACTTCATCCGGAAATTTTACATTGCAATTATGTTGTAGCTGTCTAATTGCTTTCTCATAACTTTTTACTGTATCTACACGTAAATGTCGGTATAAAAAAATTTATCAAGTAACGTATCAAATGTAAGTCTATTCATTGTCATTCTCCTCAATAAGCGATAAATGTAAATTATCAATTGGAATTCTATTACCGAAAAAATAATCGGTTTTATCGATTAAATACCCTATCAAATGAGAAGTTTTCCTTGGCCCAACAACCTTACAACGCCAAAAATTCACACTATCATTATTTGATTGACGGTATTTACGGTGTAATTTAAGGTCTTGAAAACTATATTGCAAACTTTCAATATCCTTTTTGGTAAAATTAGTGATGCCTTTACTATTAAAAAACATCTGAAATATACCAGGTGTAACGAGGAAAAGTTGACCTTTAACGATATGTAATTTCGCACTTGTATTGTTGATAGTCAGAGTATTCCCAATAATTCCAGCTTTTAGCCATTCAACAAAACTTTCACCGGAAATAACTACACTTTCTTTTGATTTCTCTAACTTCCTTTGAGAAGTAGCCTCTTCCATAATCGGTAAAGCCACCGCTAACTGTTCAGACTCCTCTACCTGCGATGTTTCTTCTACAATTGATGAATTTTCAGGTGATTCCATTGGAGGGAACAAATCCATTACTAAATCTGCCATATCAACGGATTCTTTTATTATTTCTCCTTCTTTTTTAGAGGATTGTTGAGAGGATATATTTTCAGGTGACGAAATATTGACACTTTCTGCTACCATAGGAATACTCATCGTTGATTCAATGGTAGTTTGAGTATTTTCATCGTCTAATAATGCATCAGCTTCAATATCTACGCGCCCTAAAAATGTGCTTGGTCTGTCGTCTAGATTTTCCCATGCAACCTCAGGTCTTATTCTTAACAAGGAAAAGGCCTTAGGCGGACACCAACCTGAATCAGCTTTAATTCGGCAATGCCAAATTGCGGTCCCATCTGTTGTGCTTTCAATAATTCCTAGTGATTGCATCTCATTAAATAATTTAGGATTATCTGCCGGAGCTGAAATGCCTTGCTCTAAAAGGTAAGCTCGAATTTGATCAGCCGTAGGTTTACTCATCAACCATAATGCTTCTTCTGTAAGCCAGCCATCTGCTGGACCTTTAGGCGTGTTAATTTTAAATTTATGCTGCAGTAAATGACGTAATGCCATAACAAGCTGTTTTGCAAAAGATGTTCCTGGTTTCTGAACCAGTTTCGATACATCTCCGCCTAATGCAAGAGCAACACTGTTTTGGTCTGCTTTTTGTACTATCTCAGATAGTAGTCCTGACTTATCCTTATGATCAGCCATTGCATACATTAATGACGCGAAGGCTTCTGGATATTCAGCTAACCACTCAAATGCCTCATGAGGGAGCAGATAACTGGCTAGATAGCTTCCAGTGACAGGATGAAGCTCATAATCTCTACCTTTGATATACTTGAATTTATAAGATTGAGTTGGAATCCCATTCCAGGGAAACCAACGAGTACCGTCTTTTAGCTGAATTTCTATATCAACAATAACTTTACCAATGTCATGAACAAGTGCCGCATAAATAACTGCTGCAGTCCAAGCATCTCGTTGCCTAGATTGTTCTTCCGGCGCTGCATTTTGTGGTAACACATAACTTTGACGAAGTTTTGCTGCAAATGAAAGTACTTCAAGCCCGTGATCAAGCATACCTCCCAAATGTGAATGGTGATGGGATTCTGAAGCTGGTAGTAATTGAACCATTTCCGCATACCGTTCAATCGGTTTTTTGTACAATTCATTGAACATATCTTGCGTCATAGAAACTTGCTGCCAAATCAAATTTAAGTATTTTTGACGTAATTCGGTATCAAGTAGTTTTGACGCAGGGAAAGGCGTTATCCAACCATCATTATCTGCTTTTGGTTGAGATAAATTAAGATCTTGTAAATTCAGTCTGATATCTAGGGAATCTTGTTTTTTCCCTCTTAATTTATTAAAAATAGATGAAAACATTTCCTAAAACCCGCTATTTTTTCTAAAAGGATATCGATTTATGCAATCATCTCAATGAATAAATAATTATGAATCGAAGATAGATGTCAATGCCATTTAGCCCTTTTGAAAAAGCCTTTTAGCCTTTTCAGATAAGACCTTTCCCTTGGGAAAGGTTACCTTTATGGCATTACCCTTAATCCCGTTAGGGATTCCCTTAACCTTTTGGCTTTTTTGGTGTATCATCACCCCAGTAGTTTCTATTTATGGAGAAAATTTATGATTCTCAAAGAACCTGGATACGATGAATTTTTAGCTCAGAAAATAGCTAAAGGTCGTGCTGAATTAGAGGCTGGTAAAGGAATACCTTTAGAGCAAGCAAAAGCTTATGTAAAAGCTAATATTGAACAAACAGTCAAAGAATTAGACGATTTTGAACGAGCAATTGCGTATGCATCATAAGCCGGTTATTATCTCTCCAGAGGCATTAAATGATATAAATGCATGCGTCATACAATCAGTTATATATACTGGCTTTGAAATGACAGGTGTTCGTTTATATGAAAAAATTTTTGATAAAATTGAATCTATTGGGTTTATGCCTCAAGGTATTGGTCGGTTAAGAGATGATGGAACAAGAGAAGCATTTATTAAAAGATATCGAATTGTTTACGAAGAGAATGATGAACATATCTTGATTATTGCTGTTATTCACTCAAGTCGATTATATCCTCGTCCATAGCACATACATTCTTGGAAGATAACATATTAGAAATAGTCCATCACACTATGCAATTAGAGCGGAAACGTTATACTATTTCATTAATTTTTTTGACAGGGTAAATGTCCCCTCGGTCATAAAATATAGCAGGGACCCGCAGAGTGCACCTCGGCCAGCTTATAATGAGCAAGTAGAGGGTTCTAGGCAGCGGCTAGAAAAACAATGGGGAGCTTAGCTCTGATGAATCCCCTAATGATTTTTATCAAAATCATTAAGTTAAGGTGGATACACATCTTGTCATATGATCAAATGGTTTCGCGAAAAATCAATAATCAGACAACAAGATGTGCGAACTCGATATTTTACACGACTCTCTTTACCAATTCTGCCCCGAATTACACTTAAAACGACTCAACAGCTTAACGTTGGCTTGCCACGCATTACTTGACTGTAAAACTCTCACTCTTACCGAACTTGGCCGTAACCTGCCAACCAAAGCGAGAACAAAACATAACATCAAACGAATCGACCGATTGTTAGGTAATCGTCACCTCCACAAAGAGCGACTCGCTGTATACCGTTGGCATGCTAGCTTTATCTGTTCGGGCAATACGATGCCCATTGTACTTGTTGACTGGTCTGATATTCGTGAGCAAAAACGACTTATGGTATTGCGAGCTTCAGTCGCACTACACGGTCGTTCTGTTACTCTTTATGAGAAAGCGTTCCCGCTTTCAGAGCAATGTTCAAAGAAAGCTCATGACCAATTTCTAGCCGACCTTGCGAGCATTCTACCGAGTAACACCACACCGCTCATTGTCAGTGATGCTGGCTTTAAAGTGCCATGGTATAAATCCGTTGAGAAGCTGGGTTGGTACTGGTTAAGTCGAGTAAGAGGAAAAGTACAATATGCAGACCTAGGAGCGGAAAACTGGAAACCTATCAGCAACTTACATGATATGTCATCTAGTCACTCAAAGACTTTAGGCTATAAGAGGCTGACTAAAAGCAATCCAATCTCATGCCAAATTCTATTGTATAAATCTCGCTCTAAAGGCCGAAAAAATCAGCGCTCGACACGGACTCATTGTCACCACCCGTCACCTAAAATCTACTCAGCGTCGGCAAAGGAGCCATGGATTCTAGCAACTAACTTACCTGTTGAAATTCGAACACCCAAACAACTTGTTAATATCTATTCGAAGCGAATGCAGATTGAAGAAACCTTCCGAGACTTGAAAAGTCCTGCCTACGGACTAGGCCTACGCCATAGCCGAACGAGCAGCTCAGAGCGTTTTGATATCATGCTGCTAATCGCCCTGATGCTTCAACTAACATGTTGGCTTGCGGGCGTTCATGCTCAGAAACAAGGTTGGGACAAGCACTTCCAGGCTAACACAGTCAGAAATCGAAACGTACTCTCAACAGTTCGCTTAGGCATGGAAGTTTTGCGGCATTCTGGCTACACAATAACAAGGGAAGACTTACTCGTGGCTGCAACCCTACTAGCTCAAAATTTATTCACACATGGTTACGCTTTGGGGAAATTATGAGGGGATCTCTCAGTGCTCAGCATGTTTGAGTGCTTTACTCGCCGCGGGTTGAGAAATATGTAAAACTTCAGCCGCACGCGTTAAGGAACCACAAGTCATTACAGCATAAAAGATATCGAGATGTCTTAATTTCATTCCATGTAGCCTACTGATTATTTATTTCTACGGACTATTCTAACGAATAAAGTATAAATAATCAGATATACTCGTCATAATTCAAATTTTGGTTTAGTTGTCACGAGAATTAATTCGTAAACGTGCAAGCTAAATAGATTGACTAGGGGAATATACGGGGTAAGAAAGCGGCTCGGCATACTGCCCTATAATAAATTGTTAGGAGAAGTACGCCGAGTAGTGTGTAGCTATTAGGTAAAGTATGTACCAATTTCAATAAATATTTTAATTAAGATACTGTTTGAAATATCAACAATAAAGGCACCGACCATAGGAACGACAAGGAAAGCTTTATGTGATGGTCCAAATGCTTTTGTGACTGTTTGCATATTCGCAATTGCTGTTGGTGTTGCTCCCATACCAAAGCCACAGTGACCCGCGCTGATCACGACAGCATCATAATCTTTGCCCATCATTTTGAAGGTGACAAAGCAGGCAAATAGCACCATGACAACAGTTTGTACAGCAATGATAATTAATACTGGCCCTGCCATGCTTGCCAATTGACCAAATTTTAATGACATTAACGCCATTGCCAAGAAAAGCGATAAAGCAACGCTACCTAATACATCGACGGTCGGCTCAAACACTTCGTGTTTAAATACATGAGTCAGTGTATTACGGATAATAATACCGACAAATAAACACCAGACAAAAGTAGGCAGTTGCAGAAAAGTATCTTTAAACAATGCACTGATATAGCCACCAACAACAATACAGATAATCAGCATTGAAATGGTTTCAATAACGTTATTTGCATTGATTTTTCTTTTGACGCTTGGTTGCTCAAAAGCTTCAACGATAGTGTCGCGCTCTTGCTCGGTTGTTTTAGGAATAGAGACCTTTTTCAAAAGATGACGGGCAACAGGGCCGCCAACTAAACCACCCAACACTAATCCAAGTGTTGCACAAGCCATCGCTAATTCAACGGCGCCTGTTACACCATATTTATCAGCGAGAATAGGGCCCCATGCTCCGGCATTACCATGACCACCTGTTAGAGTAATTGAACCTGCAATTAAGCCAATAAATGGACTTTCATTCATCATGACAGCCATACTCATGCCGACAGTATTTTGAATGGCGATTAGGATCGTTACTGCAATAGTTAATAGAACTAACGGCTTTCCTCCTTTAATCAGTCGAGAAAAGTCAGAACTTAGCCCGATAGAGGAAAAGAATGTGAGCATTAATAAACTTTGCAATGAAGCATCAAAAGTAAACGAATAACCTGATGTTTTATCAATAATTAACAGAACAATTGCAACAATAAAGCCACCAACGACGGCTTCTGGTATGTGGTTTTTTTGTAGGAACGGGGTAAATTTTACGACAAACATTCCTATGAGTAGCGCGATACATGCGACTAATAATGTATAACTGGCATCTAGGATCATTTTTTTACCTCTATTAGTTTACCAGAATTTTCACTATAACAATTTAACAATAGTGAAAAATGAAGTTACTTTGGTTAACTAATCTTTAACAATGAGTTTTATTAGGGTATCCATAACTTTTAGTTAATAGGGTCATAATTTTAGTGTGATCTTAATCATGAAATATTAAAAAGATTAAAATAACAACAATGGTATTTAATGATGGGTAAACCTAAATACCATGCGGGATCCGCACTATTTTCGGTGATAGCAAAAAATAAAAAAGTATAAATAATAAACAAAATTATAAGAGAAGGAGAACATGATAAGCGCAGGCCGAGCAATTTAAAGAAGTGTGATATACAACATAAAACAGCAGCATGACCTTTCTATATTTCGTTGCTTATCGAAGTGTTAATTTTCGGGTGGATTACTCTGTTTGTTGATTAATAACGGAGAAAAATATGATTGCTGTAATATTTGAGGTGCAAATACAACCCGACCAACAAACTCGCTATTTGACTTTAGCTGAGGAGTTAAGACCACTATTAAGTCATGTAGCTGGTTTTATTTCAATTGAACGTTTTCAAAGTCTAGCTACAGAAGGAAAAATGTTATCGCTATCTTGGTGGGAAAACGAATACGCAGTTCTGCAATGGAAAAATCATGTTTTACATGCGAAAGCTCAACAAGAAGGGCGAGAGTCAATATTTGATTTTTACAAAATTAGTATTGCTCATATTACTCGCGAATATTCATTTAAAAAGGACAAGGATAATGTTTGATGTTCACGTTGTTTTAGATAATCAAATAGGACAATTAGCATTACTAGGAAAAACATTAGGTAATAAAGGTATTGGATTGGAAGGGGGAGGGATATTTACGGTTGGTGATGAATGCCATGCTCATTTTCTTGTTGAACAAGGAAAGGAAGCTAAAATAGCGCTAGAGCAAGCTGGACTGTTAGTACTTGCGATCCGGACACCATTAATTCGTAAGTTAAAACAGGAAAAACCGGGGGAACTTGGCGAAATAGCACGAGTATTGGCGGAGAATAACATTAATATTTTAGTGCAATACAGTGACCATGCTAACCAACTGATATTAATAACGGACAATGATAGTATGGCTGCATCTGTTACGCTCCCTTGGGCAATAAAGTGAACTTGCGATGGCTAATTTAATACGAAAAGAGGTTACCTTTGAGTCCTCAATAGCCGCGATAGGGGCGGCTATGTCTGACATTTCACGAGTTAAAATACTCAGTGCTTTGATGGATGGGCGAGCTTGGACGGCCACTGAGCTAAGTTCTGTGGCGAATATATCAGCTTCAACGGCGAGCAGTCATTTATCTAAATTATTAGATTGCCAGCTAATCACAGTAGTAGCTCAAGGCAAGCATCGTTATTTTCGGCTAGCAGGAAAAGATATTGCTGAATTGATGGAAAGTATGATGGGGATCTCCTTAAACCATGGCGTACATGCCAAAGTTTCCACGCCAGTGCATTTACGAAAAGCACGTACTTGCTATGATCATTTAGCTGGCGAAGTTGCCGTTAAGATCTATGATTCCCTTTGTCAACAGCAATGGATCACTGAAAATGGTTCAATGATCACATTAAGTGGTATTCAATATTTTCATGAAATGGGAATTGACGTTCCTTCCAAACATTCACGTAAAATCTGTTGTGCGTGTTTAGATTGGAGTGAACGCCGTTTCCATTTAGGTGGGTACGTTGGAGCCGCATTATTTTCGCTTTATGAATCTAAAGGGTGGTTAACTCGACATCTTGGTTACCGTGAAGTTACCATCACGGAAAAAGGTTATGCTGCTTTTAAGACCCACTTTCACATTTAAGTTGTTTTTCTAATCCGCATATGATCAATTCAAGGCCGAATAAGAAGGCTGGCTCTGCACCTTGGTGATCAAATAATTCGATAGCTTGTCGTAATAATGGCGGCATACTATCAGTAGTAGGTGTTTCCCTTTCTTCTTTAGCGACTTGATGCTCTTGATCTTCCAATACGCAACCTAAAGTAAAATGCCCCACAGCGCTGAGTGCATATAATGCATTCTCTAGTGAAAAACCTTGTTGGCATAAAAAGGCTAATTGATTTTCGAGAGTTTCATACTGTTTTTCTGTAGGCCGTGTACCTAAATGTACTTTTGCTCCATCGCGATGACTTAGTAAAGCACATCTAAAACTTTTAGCGTTATTACGTAAAAAATCTTGCCAGCTTTCCCCTTCTAAAGGGCAAAAGTGAGTATGGTGCCTATCTAACATCTCAATGGCTAAGGCGTCGAGCAAAGCCCGCTTATTTTTTACATGCCAATACAATGTAGGCTGCTCTACACCTAGCTTCTGGGCGAGTTTACGGGTTGTTAAACCTTCGATTCCGACCTCATTAAGCAGCTCTAATGCGCTGTTAATCACTTTACTTTTATCTAATCTAGACATCATTAATTCCTAATTTTTGTTGACACTCTATCATTGATAGAGTTATTTTACCACTCCCTATCAGTGATAGAGAAAAGTGAAATGAATAGTTCGACAAAGATCGCATTGGTAATTACGTTACTCGATGCCATGGGGATTGGCCTTATCATGCCAGTCTTGCCAACGTTATTACGTGAATTTATTGCTTCGGAAGATATCGCTAACCACTTTGGCGTATTGCTTGCACTTTATGCGTTAATGCAGGTTATCTTTGCTCCTTGGCTTGGAAAAATGTCTGACCGATTTGGTCGGCGCCCAGTGCTGTTGTTGTCATTAATAGGCGCATCGCTGGATTACTTATTGCTGGCTTTTTCAAGTGCGCTTTGGATGCTGTATTTAGGCCGTTTGCTTTCAGGGATCACAGGAGCTACTGGGGCTGTCGCGGCATCGGTCATTGCCGATACCACCTCAGCTTCTCAACGCGTGAAGTGGTTCGGTTGGTTAGGGGCAAGTTTTGGGCTTGGTTTAATAGTGGGGCCTATTATTGGTGGTTTTGCAGGAGAGATTTCACCGCATAGTCCCTTTTTTATCGCTGCGTTGCTAAATATTGTCACTTTCCTTGTGGTTATGTTTTGGTTCCGTGAAACCAAAAATACACGTGATAATACAGATACCGAAGTAGGGGTTGAGACGCAATCGAATTCGGTATACATCACTTTATTTAAAACGATGCCCATTTTGTTGATTATTTATTTTTCAGCGCAATTGATAGGCCAAATTCCCGCAACGGTGTGGGTGCTATTTACCGAAAATCGTTTTGGATGGAATAGCATGATGGTTGGCTTTTCATTAGCGGGTCTTGGTCTTTTACACTCAGTATTCCAAGCCTTTGTGGCAGGAAGAATAGCCACTAAATGGGGCGAAAAAACGGCAGTACTGCTCGGATTTATTGCAGATAGTAGTGCATTTGCCTTTTTAGCGTTTATATCTGAAGGTTGGTTAGTTTTCCCTGTTTTAATTTTATTGGCTGGTGGTGGGATCGCTTTACCTGCATTACAGGGAGTGATGTCTATCCAAACAAAGAGTCATCAGCAAGGTGCTTTACAGGGATTATTGGTGAGCCTTACCAATGCAACCGGTGTTATTGGCCCATTACTGTTTGCTGTTATTTATAATCATTCACTACCAATTTGGGATGGCTGGATTTGGATTATTGGTTTAGCGTTTTACTGTATTATTATCCTGCTATCGATGACCTTCATGTTAACCCCTCAAGCTCAGGGGAGTAAACAGGAGACAAGTGCTTAGTTATTTCGTCACCAAATGATGTTATTCCGCGAAATATAATGACCCTCTTGATAACCCAAGAGGGCATTTTTTACGATAAAGAAGATTTAGCTTCAAATAAAACCTATCTATTTTATTTATCTTTCAAGCTCAATAAAAAGCCGCGGTAAATAGCAATAAATTGGCCTTTTTTATCGGCAAGCTCTTTTAGGTTTTTCGCATGTATTGCGATATGCATAAACCAGCCATTGAGTAAGTTTTTAAGCACATCATCATCATAAGCTTTAAGTTGGTTCTCTTGGATCAATTTGCTGACAATGGCGTTTACCTTACCAGTAATGTATTCAAGGCTAATTTTTTCAAGTTCATTCCAACCAATGATAGGCATCACTTCTTGGATAGGGATGATGGGGATCTCCTTAAACCATGGCGTACATGCCAAAGTTTCCACGCCAGTGCATTTACGAAAAGCACGTACTTGCTATGATCATTTAGCTGGCGAAGTTGCCGTTAAGATCTATGATTCCCTTTGTCAACAGCAATGGATCACTGAAAATGGTTCAATGATCACATTAAGTGGTATTCAATATTTTCATGAAATGGGAATTGACGTTCCTTCCAAACATTCACGTAAAATCTGTTGTGCGTGTTTAGATTGGAGTGAACGCCGTTTCCATTTAGGTGGGTACGTTGGAGCCGCATTATTTTCGCTTTATGAATCTAAAAGGTTTTTATTATTATCAATAATATAATCAAGATAATGTTCAAATATACTTTCTAAGGCAGACCAACCATTTGTTAAATCAGTTTTTGTTGTGATGTAGGCATCAATCATAATTAATTGCTGCTTATAACAGGCACTGAGTAATTGTTTTTTATTTTTAAAGTGATGATAAAAGGCACCTAAAGTAACGGAGATCAAAGCAAAGATTGAAGAGTTAAAGACTTCACACGCTAAAAATCTTGAAAATCGAGCTAAACTCGCAGAAGTTAATGAGAATGTTAGCAATAATCTAGCCTACTTCCGTCCTGATCAAAACGGCTTGGTATTCGACAAACAATTCGATGGAGTTTACGTCATCAATTTTGGCGATGGCACCCAGATTGTGTTGCATGACCCTTCCGCAGCCGGCTGGACATATCAAACCTTCGCGCATTACACCGACCCTAAAGGACATGTATACCAAGGCTACCAAAGCCTGGGCGATGAAACTGTCTTCACTACCCTGCCTGCTAAAGGTACAGCCACCTACAAAGGTATTTCCACTGCCTATGTGGTTACCGACAAGAACAATCGTCAGTTGACTTCCAATGTCATGGCTATCGTTGATTTCGGTCTCAAAGGTGTCCGTTTTGAAACGTCAAACTCACACTTCCATACTTTGGAAAATGGTAAGCGCGTATCCGAAGCAGATAAAAACTACGATTTCAAAGGTACAGCAAGCTGGAAAGACGGCAACCTCTTCTCCGGTAAAGTCAGCACGGCCGATGACAAGTTAAGCGGCAACCTGAACGGCAAATTCTACGGCCCCAATGCTGCAGAAATCGGCGGCACTTACGGCTTGAAAAACAAAGATGCAACCGAACACTTAATCGGTGGCTATGGCGCGAAACGTCAATAAACCTGCCTAAACAAAAGGCCGTCTGAAGTTTCAGACGGCCTTTTTATTTTCAACTTGGATTACACCGATACGGCTGCTTTGATGTGCGGATGCGGGTCATAACCTTCCAACTCGAAGTCTTCAAATTTGAAGGCAAACAAGTCTTTGACTTCAGGGTTGATTTTCATGGTCGGCAGGCTTCGGAAATCGCGGCTTAATTGCAGTTGAGCCTGCTCGATATGGTTGCTGTACAAATGCGCATCGCCAAACGTATGGATAAACTCACCTGCTTCCAGTCCGCACACTTGCGCCATCATCATGGTCAACAATGCATAGCTGGCGATATTGAACGGTACGCCAAGGAAAATATCGGCGCTGCGTTGGTAAAGCTGGCAGGACAGTTTGCCGTTGGCAACGTAAAACTGAAACAGCGCGTGGCAAGGCGGCAAGGCCATTTCGTCGACCAAAGCCGGATTCCATGCCGATACAATCAGACGGCGCGAGTCGGGATTTTTTTTGATTTGTTCCACCACATTGGCAATTTGGTCGATATGGCGACCGTCGGGTGCAGGCCAGCTGCGCCATTGGTAGCCGTAAACCGGGCCCAAATCGCCGTTTTCGTCCGCCCATTCGTCCCAAATGGAAACGTTGTTGTCTTTCAGGTATTTGATGTTGGTATCGCCTTTGAGAAACCAAAGCAGCTCATGAATAATCGAACGCAGATGCAGTTTTTTGGTAGTCAACAGCGGAAAGCCTTCACTCAAATCAAAACGCATTTGGTAACCGAATACGGAACGCGTGCCAGTGCCGGTACGGTCGGATTTGTCGATACCATTGTCGAGAACATGGCGCATAAGGTCGTGATAGGCTTTCATGTGTTTCCTTAATGTATGTGTTGTGGGAATTTCGTGTGTATTGTACCGAATTTTCAGACGGCCTGCCTCTCTGTCTTCAATGAGGCAACCTTCCCCATATTCGCGTAATACACTCATTAACAATGTTGACAATTCAGCACCAATTTACACAAATTTTTGAGCTGAATTAAATTTTTACAAAAAAATTTTCAACATTTTCTAGTTTAATTACCAAGCATTTTATTTTTATTATAATATATTTAATAAAATATTTTTAAATATTTTTGATTAAATTTGAAATATAATTCCATTTTTACAAATTAGTAAAAAAATAATGTCAACAATCTAGGCAAAATTTTTCTTGGCAAGTAAAATTTTTACGGCTATATTTCAAAACATAAATATTGAAATATCTCACTCAATAGGAGTAGAAAAATGACCGACCTGAACACTCTATTTACCAATCTCAAACAACGCAATCCCAACCAAGAACCCTTCCATCAAGCCGTTGAAGAAGTGTTCATGAGTTTGGATCCGTTTTTGGCGAAAAACCCGAAATACACCCAACAAAGCCTGCTTGAGCGTATTGTTGAACCGGAGCGCGTGATTATGTTCCGCGTCACTTGGATGGACGACAAAGGCCAAGTCCAAGTCAACCGCGGCTACCGCATCCAAATGAATTCTGCCATCGGCCCTTATAAAGGCGGTTTGCGTTTCCACCCTACCGTCGATTTGGGCGTGTTGAAATTCCTCGCTTTTGAACAAGTCTTCAAAAACGCGCTGACCACCCTGCCTATGGGCGGCGGCAAAGGCGGTTCCGACTTTGATCCTAAAGGCAAATCCGATGCCGAAGTAATGCGCTTCTGCCAAGCCTTTATGACCGAACTCTACCGCCACATCGGCGCCGACACCGACGTCCCTGCCGGCGATATCGGCGTAGGCGGCCGCGAAATCGGCTATCTGTTCGGCCAATACAAAAAAATCCGCAACGAATTTGCTTCCGTCCTGACCGGCAAAGGCCTCGAATGGGGCGGCAGCCTGATTCGCCCTGAAGCTACCGGCTACGGCTGCGTGTATTTTGCCCAAGCCATGTTGGAAACTCGCAACGACAGCATCGAAGGCAAACGCGTGTTGATTTCCGGCTCCGGCAACGTGGCGCAATACGCTGCCGAAAAAGCCATCCAACTGGGTGCAAAAGTATTGACCGTTTCCGACTCCAACGGCTTTGTCCTCTTCCCTGACAGCGGTATGACCGAAGCGCAACTGGCCGCTTTGATCGAGCTGAAAGAAGTACGCCGCGAACGTGTGGCCACTTACGCCAAAGAACAAGGCCTGCAATACTTTGAAAACCAAAAACCGTGGAACATCGCGGCCGAAGTCGCCCTGCCTTGCGCCACCCAAAACGAATTGGACGCAGACGCTGCCAAAATCCTGCTGGCCAACGGTTGCTATGTGGTTGCCGAAGGTGCGAACATGCCGTCAACTTTGGGCGCAGTCGAACAATTTATCAAAGCCGGCATCCTCTACGCTCCGGGCAAAGCGTCCAACGCCGGCGGCGTAGCGACTTCAGGTTTGGAAATGAGTCAAAACGCCATCCGCCTGTCTTGGACACGCGAAGAAGTGGACAGCCGCCTGTTTGACATCATGCACAACATCCACGAATCCTGCCTGAAATACGGCAAAGTCGGCGACAAAGTGAACTATGTCAATGGTGCGAACATTGCCGGTTTCGTCAAAGTTGCCGATGCCATGTTGGCGCAAGGTTTCTAAAAACCGCATCAACACAAATCATAAGGCCGTCTGAAATATTTCAGACGGCCTTTTTCTTTATAAAGCAAATTTTATACGCCCAAATAACCTTCCCTGCTGGAAAGCCATCTTGCCAAATGCGCTTCGACGATTTCAGGGTTTTGTTCAATCAGCATCGGGGCGATTTCGCGCGCTTGTTCTAAAAGGTGTAAGTCTTCTTCGAGATTGGCAAAACGCAGCATGGGAACGCCACTTTGCCGCGCGCCGAGAAATTCGCCGGGGCCGCGGATGTTGAGGTCTTGGCGGGCAATTTCAAAGCCGTCGGTGTGTTCGTAAATCACTTTCAGCCGCGCTTTAGCGAGTTCGCTCAAAGGCTCGGCAAACAGGAGGACGCACACGCTTTCTGCCGCGCCGCGCCCTACCCGTCCGCGTAATTGGTGCAGCTGCGCCAAGCCCATGCGCTCGGCGTGTTCGATGACCATCAGGGCGGCGTTGGGCACATCTACGCCGACTTCGATAACGGTGGTGGCGACCAAGACGTTCAGACGGCCTGCGGCAAACTGAGCCATGACTTCGGCTTTTTCGGCAGCCTTCATGCGCCCGTGTACCAAGCCGATGTTGAGTTCGGGCAAGGCTGCCTGAAGCTGCTCTAGGGTTTCGGTGGCGGTTTGCAATTGCAGGGTTTCGCTTTCTTCAATCAGCGGGCAGACCCAGTATGCCTGCTGCCCTTTGCGGCAGATGTTGA
>ERZ773070.324-NODE-324-length-36402-cov-6.657798_pt1 | contig 36402 bp, 42 predicted proteins | sample MGYA00580618_ERZ773070 | MGnify/ENA primary metagenome ERZ773070 (study PRJEB29015, sample SAMEA2738023) | human oral metagenome | biome: human oral; feature: human-associated habitat; material: dental | place: China | collected 2019 ... | reverse complement strand
GCCTACTGAGATGGCTAAAGCAAAAGGATTGTCTCCTCCTGTAAGACCACCTATAGCACCTTGAATGAATTTACTTTTCAGCTGAACATATATTTCTGCAGCATTCATTGCGGTAATATACAAGGCTGCTTTTTTAGCCTGTTCAGGATTAACAATGATATTAATTGTTCCTCCCGTTGTACAGGTCATATAAGATTTATTCAGCAGAGCTTTCTTATGCTCTATAAATACACTTGGGTGTGCTGAATTCCAAGATGACTCCAGTGTGTTATCACAATCGTGTGCAATCCCTTTCACTCCTCTATAGCCTGCATAAACGGCTGCTGAAGTTCCAACAGCTATTGCTGCACCCACCATCCAACCTTCGATAGCTACAGCAGATAGTAAGACAGCACCAACACCACCAGTTGCAACAATAGCAGCGACTATCAAAGCTCCAACTGCAACGCCAGCAAGAAATGTTAACAGACCTCCCCATTTCTTTATAGGCATTTTGCAAACAAATGTCTCAGAGATTTTTTTGTCATCAATATTTAATCGAACAACTTGTCGATATTTACTCTTCTTCGAGTAGTACCAGCGGACGCTGTATTTTTCTGAGCTCTTCCACCTCGTCCAACAGCCGCATAATCAGCCCCAATGCAGGAATGCCGGCCTCAAAATCACGGCTTAAGCGTTGTGCGCGACGGATGCGGGCAAGATGAAAACCACTGAAGGTGCTTTTTTCAGGTGCACCATCGATGCTGATGATGTCTTCTGCTATAAGTTCCAACAGCCAATCGCGACGGCAGCGGCTGGCGGCAACGATTTCTTCAAAAGTAAGGGTAATATCGGAAGACTGAATCATAATTTATCCTTTCTCTTATGCTTGTTTCGCGGCAAAGTGTTCGGCCAATTTTTCCCATGCGGCACGGTCGGCTTCGCTCTCTACTGGCGGAACATTAATGCGGATATTGAGATAAAGGTCTCCGGCTTCTTTTGCAGGAATACCTTTGCCTTTGAGGCGGATGCTTTTACCGCTTTGGCTGTTGGCAGGCAGATTGACCTGTAAGCGGCCTGAAGCGGTAGGGACGATGATTTTGCCGCCCAATACGGCTTCCCAAGGTTTGACATCTATTGTTTGATATACGTCTTTCCTGTTTTTGACGTATAAATCAGGTTGGTCGTGGAACTTGATTTTTAAGTACAAGTCACCGTTTTCCCCGCCGTTATATCCCGGCAAACCTTGACCGGCCAAACGGATTTGTTGGCCTTCTGCAATGCCTTTGGGGATTTTGACGTTGAGGGTTTTATTTTGATAAACCGCACGTCCGTATTCGTCTAGAGTCGGCACATTCAAAGTCATGCTACGTTCTGCGCCAACATACGCTGCGTAAATATCAATACTCAATTCAGCATGTTGATCCTCGCCTTTTATTGGGCCGAAAGGTTGCTCGGAACGATTGTGGGATTGGCGGAATGATGAAAACAGATCTTCAAAATTGAAGTCTCCCGCTCCGAACGGCTCACCTTCATGACGTTCATAGTGGAAGCCGCCACCGTTAAATCCATTGCCAAACGGATTGCTTCCTTGATCAAACGGATTGCCTCCGGCACTGCGTCCGTAAGGATTAGCCAACATTTCATCGTATTCGGCCCGCTTTTCTTTGTCGGAAAGCGTTTCATAGGCACGGTTGATTTCTACCGTACGTTCGGCTGCGTCAGGTTCTTTGCTGACATCGGGGTGGTATTTGCGCACCAGTTTTCGGTAGGCTTTTTTGATTTCGGCCTCATCCGCATCTTTGGCAACGCCCAGTATTTCATAATAGTTTTTTTCTGCCATGTTATTCCTTTGACTGCTAATATACAAAATTCTTATGGTGTTAATAATTGAGGGTAGGTATTCTAAAATCAAGGGCGTTAGAAATAAAATTCTCTATTTCTGACAATGATTAATGGATAATTTATTTCTTTGTTTCTAGAGAAATAGAGAATATAAAGGCCGTCTGAAATACGGTTTTCAGACGGCCTTTATCAAATTGGGGTTTTATTTGTCTTGAGCGTTTTTTTGTTCTCGAACAATCCATTGGGCAATATCTGAACCCAAGACTTTAGAAGTACGGTTCAAGACCGCACAAGAGCTTTTATAAGCGCCAAACATGCCGCCGGAAGAGTTGCGGGTAAAGGTTTTTTTATTAACTTGTTTGCCGTCAACATACAAAGCGGCTGAAACCGCCATACCTTTGGCGTGACCGATAAAGGCATTGCCTGCGCTCATGGCGGAAGTAATGGCGATATCTGCGTATGTGCCTTGTTTTTTACCGTCACGGACAACAGTTACATCACTTTTGGCTGCAGTTTCTTGCAAAGATTTGGACATAATGCTGCCCACTTCTAAACATTCAGAAACGATACGGGTATCGATTTCTTCTTTGTCGCGGTAAGGGATGCTTTCATCAATATGGACATCTGCGCTGGCAAATGCAGATGCAAACAAGAATGCGGTTGCAAGGATGCGGTTAGGAGACATAGTAGGGCACCTAAAATAGAATGTTAAAAAGAGTTGTCATTGTATAACGGCGTTTTCACTCAATCAACATAAGTTAAGTTGGTCAATACTTTGTTGAAATGAGTGTTATGGTGAGACAAATCAAAAGGCCGTCTGAAATAATTTTGTTTCAGACGGCCTTTTGATTGAGGTATTAATTTGTTCTGGTCAAATAAGGCAGGGGATCGACTGCTTTGCCGTTTAGACGTACTTCAAAATGAAGTTTGACGCTGTCTGAATCGCTGCTACCCATGGTGGCGATAACTTGTCCTGGTTGGACTTTTTGATCTTTTTGTACCAAAAGCGTGTCGTTGTGAGCGTAGGCGGTAATGGTGTAGTCATTGTGGCTGATCAAAATCAGCTTGCCGTAGCCGCGGACTTCTTCGCCAACGTAGATAACGGTACCGGCTGCGGCGGAACGGATTTGTTGGCCTTGTGTGCCTGCAATATCTATGCCTTTGCTGGTGGTGCCGTTGTAGCGTTGGATAATGGAGGATGAAGCGTTATCGGTCGGCCATTGCAGGTTCAATCGGTTGATCGGGGTAACGGCAGTGGTTTGGCGTTGCTGCGTTGCAGTGCTGCGTGAGGCAACATGACGGCGGACACGCAATACTTGGCCGACTTCGATTTGTGAGGCGTTGGGAAGGTTATTCCATGCAACCAGTGTGTTGACATTTTGTCCGTAGCGTTTGGCGATTTGGGTCAGGGTATCGCCAGGGCGGACTTTGTAGTAGCCGTCAGGTACGGCGCGGTTGGAAGAGGTATTGTTGCCGGCGCAGGCTGCTAAGACGGTAATGGTGCTGATGAGTGCCAGACGTTTCAAGGCCGTCTGAAAGGTGGGAATAAAGTTTGTATTCATGGGATATTTCAAAATGTATCGTTATGCTGCGTATGATAGATAGGAAGAGTGGAAAAAGGTTCACTCAAAAGACACGGGATAAAATACAGAAAGGCAGTATATTAACATTGAAAATTTGTGGATATGGCGGCATATTTTTTTATCATTTTGATGATAAAGGATTTTTTCGATAAGGTAAAAGAAAGTGAAAGTTTTTTCAGACGGCATTGAATAAGGCAATAAAAATCCCCTGCCGGGATAAACGGGCAGGGGATTTTTGTCTCATTGAACTTATTTGTTCAATTCGTTAGCCAGATACAGCCAGGTTTCAATGACGGTATCAGGGTTGAGCGATACGCTTTCGATACCTTCTTCAACCAGCCATTTGGCAAAGTCCGGATGGTCTGATGGGCCTTGACCGCAAATGCCGACGTATTTGTTTTGTTTGCGGCAAGCAGAGATTGCCAAGTGCAACATCACTTTAACGGCAGGGTTGCGCTCGTCGAAGGAATCGGATACCAAACCGCTGTCACGGTCGAGGCCGAGGGTCAGCTGGGTCATGTCGTTAGAACCGATGGAGAAGCCGTCGAAGTATTGCAGGAATTGTTCTGCCAATACAGCGTTGCTTGGCAACTCGCACATCATGATCAGGCGCAGGCCGTTTTTGCCGCGTTCCAAACCGTTTTCTTTCAGGGCTTTAACAACAGCTTCTGCTTCACCCAAAGTACGGACGAATGGAATCATGATTTCGACGTTGGTCAAACCCATTTCATCGCGAACACGTTTCAAGGCTTTGCACTCGAGTGCGAAGCAGTCTTTGAAGTTATCGGCTACATAACGCGCTGCACCACGGAAGCCCAACATTGGGTTTTCTTCGTGCGGTTCGTAGATGCTACCACCCACCAAGTTAGCGTACTCGTTGGATTTGAAGTCAGACATACGAACGATGGTTTTGCGTGGATAAACCGAAGCAGCCAAAGTTGCCACACCTTCCGCAATTTTATCGACATAGAAGTCGACAGGAGAAGCGTAGCCAGCGATGCGGCGGGTAATTTCCGCTTTCAACTCGTCGTCTTGTTTGTCAAATTCCAACAAGGCTTTAGGGTGGATACCGATTTGACGGTTGATGATGAATTCCATACGCGCCAAGCCGATACCTTCGCTAGGCAGGTTGGCGAAGCTGAATGCCAATTCAGGGTTACCAACGTTCATCATCACTTTTACAGGCGCTTTAGGCATGTTGTCCAAAGCAACATCGGTAATTTGTACGTCCAGCAAGCCGGAGTAGATGAAGCCGGTATCGCCTTCGGCACAAGATACGGTAACTTCTTGACCTTCGGACAACAGATCGGTAGCGTCGCCACAACCTACAACAGCCGGAATACCCAATTCACGCGCGATAATCGCTGCGTGGCAGGTACGGCCGCCACGGTTGGTAACGATGGCGGAAGCACGTTTCATTACCGGTTCCCAATCCGGGTCGGTCATGTCGGTAACGAGTACGTCGCCTGCTTCAACGGAATCCATCTCGGAAGCATCTTTTACCAAGCGGACTTTACCTTGACCAACTTTTTGACCGATGGCTCGGCCTTCGCACAAGACAACTTTTTCGCCGTTGATAGAGAAGCGGCGCAGGTTGCGGCTACCGTCTTCTTGAGATTTCACAGTTTCAGGACGTGCTTGCAGGATGTAGAGTTTGCCATCCAAGCCGTCGCGGCCCCATTCGATGTCCATTGGGCGGCCGTAGTGTTTTTCGATGGTCAGCGCGTAATGAGCCAACTCGGTTACTTCGGCATCGGTAATGGAGAAGCGTTGACGGTCTTCTGCAGGTACATCAACGTTGGTTACAGATTTACCGGCTTCGGCTTTGTCGGTAAAGATCATTTTGATTTGTTTCGAACCCATGGTTTTGCGCAGGATAGCCGGTTTGCCTGCTTTCAAAGTAGGTTTGAATACATAGAATTCGTCAGGGTTTACCGCGCCTTGTACGACGTTTTCGCCCAGACCGTAAGAAGAGGTAACGAAAACGACTTGGTCGTAACCGGATTCGGTATCGATGGTAAACATCACACCGGAAGCACCGCTGTCAGAACGCACCATGCGTTGTACGCCGGCAGAAAGGGCAACGATGTCGTGTTCGAAGCCTTTGTGGACACGGTAAGAAATGGCACGGTCGTTGTACAGGGAAGCGAATACATGGCGCATTGCTTCTTTAACGTTATCCAAGCCGTTGATATTCAGGAAGGTTTCTTGTTGGCCGGCGAAAGAAGCGTCCGGCAAGTCTTCTGCTGTTGCGGAAGAACGTACGGCAACGGAAATGTCCGCACCGCCGGCATCGGCAACCATTTTGTTCCAAGCTGTTTCGATTTCAGCATCCAGCTGCTCAGGGAACGGAGTATCCAAAATCCATTGACGGATTTCTTTACCCACGCGTGCCAATTCGGCAACGTCTTCAACATCCAGTTGTTTCAGGGCTTCGGAAATACGCTCGCTCAGACCATTGTGAGCCAGGAAAGCACGATAAGCTTCGGCTGTGGTTGCAAAACCGCCGGGAACGCGCACGCCTTTTTCAGTCAGTTGGCTGATCATTTCGCCCAAAGAGGCATTTTTACCGCCCACTCGCTCAACGTCAGTCATACGCAGGTTTTCAAACCAAATAACGTAGTTTTCGGCCATTTGTGTGTCCAATCCAATCCAAAAATGTTAAAAAAGAAACAAATCCGCCTGCTTATTGTAGCCATTCGTTTGATGGCTGTCATGTGTTTTATCTTTTTAAAAATCACAAATTCGTCTGTGATATTGTGCTTTTCAGGCGTGTAACCTTCTGAAATATGAATATCAGATTCATGTTTTTACGTGTTATCTTCTTGTTAAATATGGGAAACAAAATAAGTTAATAAATTTAAGAATCTAAATTTACTTTGCAAATTTAGAACAAAATTCCAATAAATTTGGAAAAATAAAATTTTATTCCAATTTAAAATTTGTTCAAATTTGTTGTAATCCTGTGTAATCTACCGGGGATCGCTTTATTGTAAAGGCTGTAACTGCTATGATTGCCGTCTGAAACGTTACCCTCTGAAGGATTCATTATGACTGCTCCACGCCAAGTCTTCTATATTTCCGACCGCACCGGTCTGACCGCCGAAAATATCGGTGAAGCCCTGTTGAACCAATTCGGCAATGTCGAGTTCAAGCGCCATGTTTATCCATTTATCGATACGTCTGAAAAAGCGTTGGCCGTAGTGGATGAGGTCAATAAGACAGCCGAACAGTTTGGCGATCGTCCGATTGCTTTTGTCAGCGTGGTAAATGATGAAATCCGTGAAATCATCAAAAAATCCAATGCATTCCATATTGATTTCTTTGAAACGTTCTTGGGTTTGCTGGAAAAAGAATTGAATGTTGAAGCGACGATTGCCGAACAAGGCCATCATGGTATTGGCAATACCAAGCGTTACGATGCGCGTATGGAGGCGGTCAATTTTTCACTGAATCATGATGACGGTGTCAGTGATAAGAATTTGAAAGAAGCCGATGTGATTTTGATGGGGGTTTCCCGTTCCGGCAAAACGCCGACTTGTCTCTATCTGGCCTTGCAATACGGCATCCGTGCCGCCAACTATCCGCTGATTCCCGATGACTTGGAATCCACCGATTTGCCGCGTATGGTCAAGCCTTATAAAGACAAGCTGTTTGGTTTGACCATTCAGCCTGAACGCTTGCAGGCAATCCGTCAGGAACGCCGCCCTAATTCGACTTATGCCAAAATCGATACTTGCCGCAGCGAGATTGCCGATGCGCAAAATATGTTTAAACGCCACGGTATTCCGTTTACCAATACTACGGATAAATCTGTGGAAGAACTCGCCGTCCATATCTTGCAGGCTTGCAAGCTGAAACGCCGTTTTTAACTGAAATGATAAAAGGCCGTCTGAAAGTTTCAGACGGCCTTTTGTTTGGTCTTTGATATTAGGTTTTGGGCAGGGTAACACCGGTTTGCCCCATGTATTTGCCGTTGCGGTCTTTGTATGAAGTTTCGCAGACTTCATCGCTTTCAAAGAACAAGACTTGGGCCACACCTTCGCCTGCGTAGATTTTTGCCGGTAGCGGCGTGGTGTTGGAAAACTCAAGCGTAACGTAGCCTTCCCACTCCGGCTCAAACGGGGTAACGTTGACGATGATGCCGCAGCGTGCGTAGGTGGACTTGCCCAAGCAGACGGTCAGGACGTTGCGCGGGATGCGGAAATATTCGACTGTGCGCGCCAGGGCAAAGGAGTTGGGCGGAATGATGCAGCAGTCGTCTTCGACGGTTACGAAGTTTTTCGGGTCGAAGTTTTTCGGGTCGACGATGGTGCTGTTGATATTGGTGAAGATTTTAAATTCATTGGCACAACGGATGTCGTAGCCGTAGCTGGATGTGCCGTAGGAAATGATGCGTTGGCCGTTGGCCTCTTTGATTTGGTTGGGCTCGAACGGCTCAATCATGCCGTGTTCTTCGGCCATGCGGCGTATCCATTTGTCGGATTTAATGCTCATGGTGGTTGTCCTGGGGTAAGGGTTGTTTGGAAATTCTTTAAAATCAACACAACAGCCTTTAGGCAGGCTTGTTCATTGATGTTTCAGACGGCCTAAAAGCTGGATAAGGCCGTCTGAAAGGCTGTTTATTTGGTTTTGGAAGCAGATTTTTTAGGCAGTTTGACTTCTTTAATCATACCGTCTTCGCATTTCATGATGAAGACGGGTGTGCCGTTTTGAGAGGCGGTAAAGTTTCCGTGCGCCCTGCCTTTTTTGAACATGCCCTCCAGCGTCATATTGCGTAATTTGGCGCTGTTGGAGGAGAAAGGTTCGATAAAGGTCTCGCTGTTGCCGGAAACGGTATATACGCCTTTGCCGTCAAATTTGCCGTTTTTAAAGGCGCCGACATAGCTGCGGCCGTCTTGGCATTTCCATGTGCCTTTGCCGGATGGTTTGCCGTCTTTGCCGACATCGCCATCGTAAACGCAACCTTTTTCCTGATAAGGATTGATGGTTTCGGCAATGGCAGGCGTACCCAGCATGAAGGCGATAGGGAGTAGGGCGAGGTATTTCATCATTATTATTCCTTTTTGCAGGCGGTTTCAGACGGCCTGATATTGGGATTCAAAAGTCAGCAGGGTTTCAGCAATACGGCGTGGCAATATGGCTAAAGCGTGTTCGCGCATGGATGCAGGGATACCATGGTAGGCTTCGGCAATACTGCCGGTAATGGCTGCCAAGGTGTCACTGTCTCCACCCAGGGAAACTGCCAGTCGGATGGCGTGTTCAAAATCATCGCTTTCAAGAAAGGCGGTAATCGCTTGAGGTACGGTTTCCTGACAGCTTTCGTTGAAATGATAATGCGGGCGGATTTGGTCGCAACTTTGGCTCAAGTCGTAGCCGAATTGTCGTGTAATGTTTTCTTTGATTTGCGCTTTGCCTATACCGGTACGCGCCCAAAAGATGGCGGCGGCTACGGCTTGTGCACCTTTAATGCCTTCCGGGTGGTTGTGCGTTACGATGGCGGATTGTTCGGCAAAATGCAGGGTTTCTTCCAATGTGGCAAATGCCCAACCAACGGCCGAAACACGCATGGCCGAGCCGTTGCCCCAGCTATTATAAGGTTCTGGATCTTTCCATTCTATCCATTGTGAGAAACGGCCGCCATATGCGCCTTTCGGACAGGGATATGCCCTACACCAGCCTTGCAAAATAGAGGCCAAATTATCGCTGCAGCCTTGTAAAACCCAATCGGCAATAGCAACAGTGCAAATCGTATCATCGGTAAAGTCGCTGTCGGGGCTGAAAATATCAAAATCGGTGTGACGGTAGTTGTCAAACTCAAATCTTGATCCGGCAATATCGCCAATGACTGCGCCCAACATCATGACATCCTTTCTGATACTTCTATTTATATTTCAGACGGCCTTTGATATTTCCCAATCGAAAGGCCGTCTGAAAAATTACTCTTGCCAGCCGCCTAAATAAGAAACCAGTTCTTCCAACATGGTGCTGATGGCTTCGGTCATCAGGATTTGCGAGGCAAAGGCGAGGCTGGCGGCATCGTCGCCGTTGCTTTCCGCTTCTTCTTGCAAAACGTCCAGATACTGGATGCGTTTGAGTGTAAAGTCTTGGGTGAGGATGAACGCGATTTGTTCGCGCCATACCAAGCCCAGCTGGGTAACGGTTTTGCCGTTTTTGACGTGTTGTACCACTTCATCGGCGGTCAGGTCTTGTTTGGAAACTTTGACGACCGGAACAACATCGCCTACGCCTTTGAGTTCGCAATCGCTGTCCAATTCAAAACCGCCTTCGCAGTGGCCTTGCAGCAGCCAGCTGGTCATCAGGGAAGAGGGCGATTGTTTGGTGTTGGGCAGGGCTGCTTCCAAACCACCCAAGGCTTCGCGCAGTTTGGTCAGGATATTTTCCGCTTTGGCAGATGCGGCATTGTTGACCAAAAGATACCCGTGGCGCGTGTCGAAAATCGCCTGTGTGCGGCTGCTGCGCGTAAAGGCACGGGGCAGCAGGTCGTCAGTAATCTGTTCTTTCAGCTCTTGTTTTTCCTTACGGCCGACATTGCGCGCTTCGTTGTTTTGGATTTCCAAAACCTTTTCATCCAAAATATCGCGGATAACGCCGGCAGGCAGGACTTTCTCTTCTTTTTTCAGAGCAACGCGCCAAGTGTAATCGGCAGGGAAAACCAGCTCGGGCGAAAAGGAAACCGGCGTGGCAAAGCCTTCGCTAAACCAGTCCAAACCCTGACAATGGGCAAATTCGGATTGCGCCAATTTGTCGGCAAGGACTTCCAATTCGGGCAACTTGTCTTTGTTGAGCGGATAAAAACTGATTTGCTTAAACCACATGGCGAGTTTTCCTTTTTATTAAAACCGGCATTATACAGGGAAAATAACATACGGAAATCGGCAGCATCTTTAAAAATGCAGTAAAGGCGTTGACAGAAGAAAAGGCTTTCTGTATAGTTCGCGCTTCGGTTACGCGCCCATCGTCTAGAGGCCTAGGACACTGCCCTTTCACGGCGGCAACCGGGGTTCGAATCCCCGTGGGCGTGCCAGTTTCCATTAGCCTGCAACCTGAAAAAGGTGCAGGCTAATTTCATTTAATCTTTATAATTCAATATTATATTTCAATTTCCGGCTATTCATAGCCTACTCTTACTTTGCCTATTATTTGTGCTTTTTTGCTTCTGTTTTGGTCTGTTTATGCCTATAATTGCAACGGATTTGCAACGCAATTTGCAACAGCGTTGCAACGGCTCGGAGGTAAAAAGCAATGGCATCTATCCGCAAAAAATCTAACGGTATGTGGTTGGCGCAGGTGCGGCGGGTGGCTCGGGATGGGCTGCCGGCGCTAAACCGCTCAGCTTCGTTTCCGCGCAAGGCGGAGGCGGAAGCCTGGGCGGCGAAAATTGAAAATGAGTGGCGCACGCTGCGCTTTGGTGGCGCGCCGAATGTGCCGTTTTCGGAAGTGTTGGAGCGGTATAAAAACGAGGTATCGGTGCACAAGCACGGCTGGCGCAATGAGACTAATATCATCAACCGCGTGCTGCGCACGCCGTTGGCTGAGGTGCGGCTGCCGCATTTGTCGGAGCTGCAGTTTCAGGCTTGGGCAGATGAGCGCAAAAAAGAGGTGAGCACGTCCACGCTGCGGCGGGAGTGGGTGTTGCTGTCTAATGTGTTGACGGTGGCATCTAAGCAATGGCGCTGGCTACCTGAAAACTTTATGCAGCGGTTGGATAAACCTGCAGATGGGTTGGCTCGCACGCAGCGGGTAACGGATGAGGATGCGGCGGCGGTGGCGTTTGCGGGCGGTTATACGCCTGACTGCGTACCGAGCGCGCGCACGCAGCGGGCGGCGGCAGCGTTTTATTTCGCGCTGGAAACGGCGATGCGGGCGGGGGAAATTGTGATGCTGACGTGGGATTGTGTGTTTTATGATCGCCGCTATGTGTATATCCCGCTTACCAAAAACGGCCATCCGCGCAATGTGCCGTTAAGCAGCAAGGCGGTGACGATTTTGCGACAGATGGAAACGGTGCGCGAAAATTCTTTTGTGTTTAATATCACCAGCGGCTCGCTTGATGCGCTGTTTCGCAAACTTAAGCGGCGCAGTCTATTGGAAAACCTGCATTTTCATGATGCGCGGCGTGAAGCGCTGACGCGGCTGGCTAAGATATATTCACCGATGGAGCTTGCTAAGATTTCGGGGCATCGAGATTTGCGGATTTTGCTCAATACCTACTACGCGCCCACGGTGGAAGATTTGGCGGATAAGCTGGAATAAGGAAAGCGGCCGATTGGCCGCTTGTTTATTGCTGTCTGCATGATTTGATGTATTTCACCACATCCCCGGCTATCCAGCGGCGGTTTTTTTTGCCGCTGCTGCGCGTGCGTTTTTCGGGGTCGACCGGCGCGGGAAAATCAGGGCGGCAGACAATTTTATTATAAGTGTAGCTGTAAGAGTAATTCATCATTTCGGCGATATCGGCGGTATCGATCAGGATAGCCGAATCTTCGGTGAGCCCGGCCAGCCTGCCGCGCTGCTGATTATTATGCAGCTCCTGCACCATTGATAGGATGGCTTTAATCTCGTTCATTTTTTACCTCTGGTTCCACCGTGCGGGTTATTGGATATCAATCAAAACTGGTTCTTTGCCTGTTATCTGCCGCATTTCGCGTTTAAGGATGGCTAGGCAGATAAGGCCTGCGTTTTGGGCAATGCTGCCGCCGTCTTCGCCATCTTTCGGCATTGGTTCGTCGGAGGTCAGCTTGATAAACAGGCCGTCCGGTTGGTCGCTGATGAGGATGTTCACTGTTGCCATTATTTACCTCTCGTTTCAGGTGGTTCAGGGAGCGGTTGCCAGTGGGTCGCTCCACTAATTCCAATCCAAGTTATATCCCTGCATATTGCGAGGATTGGATAAATATCGCCATCACAGGTATAGACTAAAATATCATCATGCGCTTCGGGTAGCTTCTCCTCCACGCTTATCCATTCGGATTGTGCGGCGCGGGCTTGCCATGCCTGCCATGCATCTTGAACGTGTTGTAAGCAATAAACGCCGGTTGGGTATTTATTAAATGTTCGTCCGTGCATCGGGGTTGGTAAATAAGTGCTTGCGTACCACTCCTCAAACGCTTTGCGCTCTTGTTCGATTCTTTCGGGTGTCATTACACATCCTCCTCTTTCACAAACACGCCATCTTTCATTACGCCCCGCCTGTCTTTGATTTCATCGTAGGCTTGGGCAATGCAATCTTCTATCTGTAAGCCGTTCTGTGCGGCCAGGATAGTCAGCACGACTACACAATCGCCGATGCTGTCAGCGATACGGCGGCGCGGGCGGCCACGGGAAATATCGGCAGCCAGTTCGCCAGTCTCTTCTACAAGCTTGGCAAGCTGGCGGAAGCTGTCGCTGCCTGCGATAAGGTTGCGGGCTTCTGCCCATTCGCGGATTTGGGTAAATGTTTTCATGGTTGCTCCTTCATAAAAGTAAACCAATGCGTGCGGCCGTGGCGGCCGGTGGGATGTCCGAATAGAGGTTGGTGCGGCGTGAGCGCCAAAATCTGCGGCACTTTGATTTGGTCTTCGTTCCACTTAAAAATCAGCACGCCATTGGGTTTTAATACGCGGAAACATTCAGCGAAGCCTTTGCTGAGGTCGTCACGCCAGTCTTGGGTGAGCTGGCCGTATTTTTTGGCCAACCATGATTTTTTCCCGGCCCGTACAAGGTGCGGCGGATCGAAAACCACCAAATTAAAGCTGTTGTCGGCAAATGGCAGCGCGGTAAAGTCCAGCCGCACATCTGGGTGGATTTCGAGGTAGCGCAGGTTGCCACGGTCTTTCAGGTAGTGGCTTTCGGTGCGCAGGTCGCCAAACAGGCAACGCTGGTCTTGCTTATCAAACCACATCATGCGGCTGCCGCAGCAGGGATCTAGGATGGATGGCATTTCAGGTAGCCTCTGCTTTTGTCGCCTGTGCCTGCATGGCGGCATCGGTGGCGTAGAGGCTCTCAACGTAGGCATGGATGGCGGCGGTATCGATCTGCCTAAAGGTTTTTTCGGACACTACGTCTATTTCGCCTGGGCGCAGTTTGCGGGTGCTCCAGCTGTGCGGGGCGTTTTCGGCCGGCAGGTATCTCATGAGTTCAGCTTGGATGGTTACGGTGTTTTTGTGGTGGTTGTAGAGATAGCGCAGGTTCATTTCCCGCCCTCCGGCTCGTACACCACCCCACGCATGATTTGGTAGTCGGTCATTTCTTCGTACTGTCTTGCCGCTGCGGCGGCTTCGGCTTCGGCCTGCAGGTCTTTGGCGGCGATGATTTCGGCGCCGGATGGCTCGCGGGCGGTGTTTTGCGCGGCGTGCTGCAGATAGGGATTGTGCGCGTCGATATTGGGCACGGCGGCCAGCGCGGTTGCGGCGACGGCGGCGCAAATCAGTTTGAGGATGATGGGTTTCATGGTTGGTCTCTCTTTTCAGGTAGCTTGAAATGGGTTGGGTGCAGGTCTCCGGCTCTGTATTTGGGTGTTGCGATAAGGCCGGTCTTTGCTTTTTCCGTGGCCTGCTGCCGCTGTTTGCCCACCTGCGGCTGTGGCATGGGCAGGCGGCTGTGATGCGCGGATAGAGGAGAGACCGCTCCGCCGTTGTTGGCGGCAACCGCCTGCCCGATGCCGCCTGATTCAGGCGGCGGGCGGCTTAGTCCGGTTTGCCGTTATAAATCGGAAGTTCGGGCAGCGCTTCGCGCAGGGCTTTGGCGATGTCTTGGGTGGCCAGCTCCATTACCCGGTGCAGCTGTTGCAGCTCGTACCACAGGATCAGCCCACCGTTGTTTTTGTCGATGCGGAATTTGAGCAGCGCCTCGACAAAGTAGGTTTTGCCGCCCAAAAACGGGGTAAAGGCCACGCCGAATTTCTCAAAGGCTTTGAGGGTGGTGTCGGTTTTGCCCGCATCCTCGCTCTGAAACACAAAATTCATGCGGCCGTCTTGCTCGCGGTAGCCTTGCTTAAAGGTGGTTTTCTCGGTGTATTCGAGGTTCATGGCGAAATCCAACACTTCGGAGCCGGTGGGGTATTTGGCTGCCGGGTCGTCCGGGTCGGAGCTCACGATGTCGCGGGCGTTGTTGGTGAGTACGGAGGCAAACTGGATTTGGTTCAGCTTTTCGCCGTTGTAGCGTTTCCACTCGCTGGCGGCGGGGGTAAATACCGGGCTGTAGTGGATACCGAAATCTTTAAAACCGGCGGCTTCGGCGGTGTCTCCGTTGAGCACAGTGCAGATGCCGATGTTGCCGCGTAAGAAATCGGCGTTGATATAGATTTCTGTGCCCTCGGTTTGGTGCTTTTTAATGTAGGCAATCAGGCTGTCTAGATCGTGCGCGGTAGCGAAGCCTTTTTTGCGGTCGGGGGTGGCGCGGTATTTGGGCATAGTGTCAAAAGACCAATCGCCGTTTTCGCCTGGGGTGAAGAGAACCGGCGTGCCGTCGGGCATCTCGGCAATAATGGGTTTTTGTGCCGCATTCAGTGCGGTGCGGATAATGTCGTTTTGGTTTTCCATAGTCGGATTTCCTGCTTTAAGTGGGTTGGTAAATGGCACTTATTTGGTGCCGGTGAGTTTCATCACTTTAGGTTCGCCCGTGCCCTGCAGGTCAAGCTTGGCTTGGGCGGGGTCTTCGGTGGTGAGGTTGCCTTCGGGGGTGGCAAATACGATGCCGCCCTCACGTTTTTCTTTCGGCAGTTTGCTGGCGATGTCGTGGCTGATGCGCACGGTGCCGTCTTTGATGTTTTGCGAATCAATCGTCAGCTTGAGCGTGACCGTGGCGCGTTTGCCGTGCGACAGGCAGGCGGCTACGGCGGCGCTGATGGCTTCGCCCAGCTCGGTATCGAGCAGGCCGCTGTTGATGGCGCGCAGCATCTTGGTGGCGGGGATGATTTTTTTATCTTGGTTCATGATGGTCTCCATATGAGAGGGTTAGGCGGCGGGATTGCCGTATTTCTTGTGTAAATCGGTTAGCCAGTCGATGGCGTTTTGAGCAAGCACGTTTTCTGTTGGTAAAGCGTAGCGTCGGCGTTTTTCTGGGTTGGTGATGACTTCGAGTACAAGCTCTTCATGCACCATGCCAGAATTACAGATAACGCCGACAATCATTGAGTGCCCGAAACCGTGGAATCTCAAATCAATATAAAAACCTTCGCCGTTTAGACGGGAGATTAGGTTCAGTAAGTCGCCTAATGTGGATCCGGGCGCGGCTTCGGGCTCAATGCGCACGGCTTCGGCGATGTAGGCGGAAGGCCAGCGGCGTTTGATGACGTCGATGGCGGCGGCTTTGTGGTCGGTGGTGATGCTGCTGCTGGTTTCGATACTGCAGCTGCCGTCTTGGTATTCGGTAAGGGTGGCGGCTTGTACGTCTTCGCCGCCGTGGCTGGTCAGCATGATGGGGTAGGTTTTCATGGGTGTTTTCCTTTTCAGGTAGCCTGCCGCATGGCAGGGGTTTCAAATTTTTGCCGTCCTTGCAACGGCTTGGCAGTTGGTTTGCACGCCCGGCGAACTGGCCTCCTGTTTTTGCGGATAACTGTTTCGTTCCGGCTTCCGCCCCTTTCGGGGCGGGGTGTCTTATGCCTGCGCTTCTTTCCAGCATTTGATGCGGCTTCTTGCTGTTTCCAGGGCGGCAGCTTCGGCCTTTTGCCTTGAGTGGCCGAAATAGACAACCAAGTCGGAAGCCTGCTGCCTAAATTTTTCTTTTACAAATGCCTTAAACTCTTTCAGGTCTTTTTTGGTTTGTTCGGCTGTTTCTTTGATAAACCAGCCGCCGGCCACCATTACTTTTTCGCGCGGGGCGTTTGCTTTGCAGGTGTTTAATTCGGCATTCAGTATTTGCAGGATGCTTTTCGGTTTCATTTTTTGATTCCTCGGTGGGTTCGTTGTCGATTTTCAGCGCGGTCAATAGTTGTTTGACTATTTTTAGGGTGTCGCTCGGGCCCGGTACGATTTCTCGGCTGCGGATATTCAGGCTGACTATTCCGGCGGGCTGTACATCTATTTCGATGTGCAACGGGGCGGCGCTTAGTAGTCTGGCTAGCAACTCGGCTGCTTTGCGGGTGGGTTGGTGACGGATGGCATTTGATTTGCTCCTATACATTTATGGGTGATTGTTGGAGTGAATAATACAATTATGGATTAATGCAGTCAATACGAAAATGGATTATTTTTGTATTTTAATCCATAAGTGTATTATTTTTGGCGTAAAAAAAACCGCCGCATGGTGGTTAAACCAATGCGGCGGAAGGAATTTATTACTTCAATCTAGCCGAAATCAACCTGTTTTTCAAACACTACGCCGATAATCTGCGTCTCGCTTTCCAGCTCAATGTATTGTGGTGACCAGTTTGGATTGAGGGCTTTTAGCATGGTATGGCCGTCTTCTTGATAGAGTTTTTTAAAGGTACATTCGCCCGAATCAGCCAGCATGGCAATTACAAGGCTGCCGTTGTGTGCCGGTCTTTCCGGGTCTACTAATATAATGTCGCCTTCTTCAAAAGTTTCACGGTGGCCGGGGTTATACATACTTATCCCCTTCACTTTCAACGCAAAACTTTTATCGCTATGGCGCTTCGTAGTGGAGCGCCATTCTTCTATTTCCGACAATGAGATGCTATCCGCCCACTGCCCTGCCTGTACCCATGAAAGGACAGGCAGGGCGTCGCTTCGCGGTCTGTTATTTGGAACCACGTTCACATCTGCTTGCGATTGAAAATCGTAGCTGCGCAGCAGATTAACCGTTGTGCCGAAATATTTTGCCAGCGGCTCCAGTGTGGACGCGCGCGGATCGGACACTTCGCCGTTCACAATACGGTGGATTGTGGGTTGGTTTTGCTGGGTTGCTTCGGCTAGTGATGTGCTGGTTAATTTATTGGCATCCATCAGGTAGCGTAGGTTTTTTGCCACGAGCGGCAGAGATCGTTTTTCGTCCATGATTAAGCCTCCTGTGTATTAAATGATACGTTACCGTATCATTTAATACCATAAACAATACAAATAAGGATTGACTTTAATCCATAAGTGGATTATCCTATTTCGCATATTAGGAGTAATACACATGGATAAAACGACAAAACAACTGCTTGAGGATTTAATTGTCCACGGCAAAAGTCAGCATGAAATCAGCCGCCACACTAAAGTAGGGCAGGCTACATTGAGCCGCATCATCAATGGTGTAAACAAGGCCGAGTATTCCCGTGTGCACGGGCAGATTTTGGATTACTACAAAACTATCTTCACCGCCTAGTTTCCTCTTTCTTCGGCACTCCCTCCCTTGTGCCGGGGTTTTCGGCGGCTTTCTATTCTTCTTACCCGCCGTTTTTTATACCGCCTGCCGCTGTGTACGCAGGGGCAGGCTTTTTTTACGCCTTTTTCAGGCTACCTGAAAGCTGTGTTATGAGCCAATCTATTGATTTTGCCACTATTTCAAGCGCCGCCTTAAGCTCGGTGGATAATCTGCTGGCGGAATGGCTGCCTTCCGGCTGCTATGACGGGCACGAGTTCGTGGCGCTGAATCCCACGCGCGCGGACAAAAAGCTGGGCAGTTTCCGCATCAATACCCGCACGGGGGCTTGGGCGGATTTTGCCACGGGCGACAAGGGCGGGGATTTAATCGACCTGTACGCTTACCTGAATAGCTGCAACACGGCGCAGGCGGTGCGCTCGATTGCCGAGCGTTTGAGCTTGGGCGGTTTTGCACCGGTGCAAAAGGTGGCGCTGGACGGCGGCAAGGCGGCCAAGCCGGACAAAAACGCGCGCTGGCAGCCGATTGTGCCGGTGCCGCCCTATGCCCTAAAAACCATGAATTTCCGCCATTCGTTCCGCCAAGGCGAGCGCTCGGAGCCGGTGTTTACTTCGGTGTTCCGTGATGCCGACGGGCAGGTGCTCGGCGCGGTGGCGCGGTTTATCAAGTCGGACGGCTCGAAAATCGACCTGCCCTATACCTTTTGCGAAAACTTGGATACGCACGAAAAAATGTGGCGCTGGCGCGGCTGGCAGGGTTTGCGCCCGCTGTACGGTTTGGACGCGCTGGCGGCCGACCCGGCGCGCCCGGTGTTGGTGGTGGAAGGCGAAAAGTGCAAAAACGCGGCGGATGCGGCGCAGCTGGGCTATGCGGTGATTACCTGGCACGGCGGCGCGGGCAATTGGGATAAGACGGATTGGTCGGCGGTGCAAAACCGGCGCGTGATTCTGTGGCCGGACTGCGATTCGCAGCGCGAAAAATTAACTGCCGCCGAACGCAAGGCGGGCGTGGATGCGGAGAGTAAACCGTATTTGGACAAATACGTGCAGCCGGGCATGGCGGCGATGCTGGGTATTGCCGAGCGGCTGACGGCGCAGGGCTGCAAGGTGGCGTTTGTGCACACGCCTGAGCCGGGCGTGTGGCCGCCGGGCTACGATATTGCCGATGCGCTGGCCGACCGTGGGCAGCTTATCGATGCGTTGGCGGCGTTGAGCTGGCAGCATTTGGCAGATTACACCGACGAATATGCCGAGGTGTTGGCGGCGGCGCAGGCTTCAGGCTACCTGAAACAGGCTGCCCCGCCTCCCGCACCCGCCACGGGGGGCGAGTCGCCGGAAGGTGAGGCACGCGAAAACACGGGGGGCGGCGGGGAAAATATGCCGGAAACCGCCGAAACGCCGGAGGGCGAAAGCCGCTATCAGGAAAACTTTGCCCGGCTGAAACGGGAATTTGCCCTCATCGAAGGCAAGAGCCGCGCGGTGAGCAGGAAAACGGGCGTGGAATACAGCCGCAAGGCGCTGACCGACCATTTTTGCAAAAAATCGGTGGATAACTGGTTTAATTGGGGTCGTGCGCCGGTGATGACCCAGTATGAGGTGAATAAGCTCAAACGCGACCGGGCGGCGTTTCAGGTAGCCCAAGACGACGACCTGAAAGACATGATGGAGCGCTATGTGTATTTGGACGGCAGCTCCAGCATTTGGGACAACCAGCTGTGGCGCATGATTGACCAGGGCTCTGCCAAGCTGGCGATGGGCAGCCAGTTTAAGATTTGGCAAGACAGCCCAGCGCGTATCGTTAAGCGTTTTGACCGTGTGGTGTTCGAGCCAGGGCGGGAAATGTCGGACGAGTACATCAATATTTATCGCGGGCTGCCGTTGGCGGACAAGGTGCAGTTTCCGCGCCCGCGTGAGGAGATGCCGACTTGGTGGCTGGATGTGTTGGATTTATATCCGGGCTGCCGCGCCATCCAAAAGCTGATCGCGCATTTGTGCAACCATGATTTGCAAGTGATGGAGTTTGTGTATAACTGGCTGGCTTATCCACTACAGCACCCTGGCGCGAAACTGACTACTTCGCTGGTGATGCACGGTGATGTGCACGGTGCGGGCAAATCCTTGCTGTTTGAAGAGATTATCAAGCCGATGTACGGCGATTACGCGGCCACGTTGGGGCAGTCGGATTTGGAGAGCAATTACACGGGCAACCGCTCTGGCAAGCTGTTTATCATCTTCGAGGAGATTTTTAATAACAAACAAAAATATGACCAAACCGGTGCCATGAAACACATGATCACCGGCAAAACGATGCGCATCGAGCGCAAGTTTGTGGACAGCTACGAGGAGGCCAACCACATCAACTGCGTATTTTTATCCAACGAGGCGCAGCCGTTTAAAATCGAGGAAAACGACCGGCGCTACTTTGTGATTTGGCCGAAAAACAGTCTACCTGAAAGCCTGCGCGCGGAATTGGAGGTGGAGCTGGGCGCGGACGGGATACTGCAGTTTTTTATGTTGCTGTTGTCTTTGCCGCTCACTATCAATTACACTAGGCAGCCTGCCGATGACCCCACGCTGCCGGATGTGGTGGTGGAAATCGAAGAGGGCGGCCCGCGTTTCGACCCGCACACCAAACCGCCGATGACGGAGGCTAAGGCCAATGTTATCAATTATGGGCGGCATGGGTGGCAGACGTTTTATATGGAGTGGGAGCGCGGCGAAATCGAGAATATCCCCTACTGCGCGGCGATTACCGGCGATGTGTGGGATTTGTATTTATGGTGGTGCACCAAAAACAACGAGCGGCAGATTTCCAAATCCAAATTCCTGCAGCACATTGCCAGCAAGATGCCGAGGGCGCGGCGGTGGTGGCGTTTGCCCAACGGCCCGCGACCGGAGAAAAAGATGCAGGATAATATCTTCCTCCCGCCCGGCACCCGCCCGCCGCAGGGCACGCCCGAAATGGACTTTATCGGCCCGCAGGTGCTTAGATTCCAGCAGGCGGTGCAAAACCTGCGAAACCCGATAGGCTACTAAACGCTGCACAACTGCACAAAAATGCACTTTTGCCCCTCCCAGCAAATCCACGCCGGGCGGGGCTTTGTGCACTTTGTGCAGTGTGTGCAGCGTTTTTTCGCGCACGCGTACGCGCGTTATATATGGCGTATTTCCTCCTACTCTGCCCGCCTTTTTATTTTTTTTCTCCATGCGTGTAAAAATATACTGCACATACTGCACAAAGTGCACAAATGCCCACCAGATAAGGCTTTCAGTGATTTTCAAAACTGCATAAATATGCACTTTGTGCAAAACTTATAAATACAGGATTTTTTGCCGCTTTATCTGTTGTTTTATTGCGGTTTTTAGTAAAATAGCGGCACAATAAAAAAGCGGCAGAGGGCTGCCGCGTAAGAGGTAACAAAAGGGGCATGAGTATCATGCTGTGTTTGATTTTTCAGAAAATGCGAAAGATGCGCTGATGCGCGAATGGGCGGATTGGAGACGTCGGGCCGTGCAGGTAGGGCCGAACGGCTACAAGCCGAGTTCTTTAAACATTTTGATGGCAGGCGGCACGCCCGGCGGTGGAGGTTTCCATTCAGTGGTGCTCTCCTACGGTGCGGATGTGGATTCGGTGTTTGTGCAAATCGACCGTGCCGTGAACCAACTGCCGATGATTCCTAGGTCGGTGGTGCGCCGATACTACCAGCAACCCGGCACCGTGGATCAGATGGCGGCGGATTTGGGGGTGTCGCGCCGAACGATGTATAAGCTGCGCGATTCGGCTGTTAATTCGGTGTTTACCGATGCGCGGTTAAAAAAGATGTTAAAAGCTGCTTGACAGTTTATGTAAACTACGCGTAGCATAATATGCAAGCATGGGTTAAGTTGTATATAGCCCATGCGGTCTAGTGCAAAATGTATTACTCCAAAGCCGCCCAGAGTTAAATCTGGGCGGCTTTGGTTTATTGGGAGTGTGCTGTGTTTGTTGTTTCCGCCCGTGTGAAAGCCGATACTGCCACGGCACATCTCAATGCGCTGGAGCGCAAGCAGCTGCCGTTTGCGTATTCGCTGGCGGTAAACCGCACGGCAAAACTGGTAAAGCAAGCGGAAATCGACAAAATGCGGGCAGTATTCGACCGCCCCACGCCCTACACACTCAATAGCCTATATGTAAAACCCGGCACTAAAGCCAACCCATCTGCTTACGTTTGGCTTAAATACGATACCTTCAAAGGCACACCGGCAGAAAAATACCTGCTGCCGCAAATCGATGGCGGCAGCCGCAGCCACAAACGCTTCGAGCGTGCGCTGCAAGGAGTGGGGGCGATGCCGAAAGGCTATTACTGCATACCGGGTAAGTTTGCGCAGCTGGACAATTACGGCAACTGGAGCCGTGGGCAGATTGTGAAAATCCTGTCCTATTTTCGTGCCTTCCCAGAAAGGGGCTACCGCGCAAATATGACCGATGCCGCCCGGCGCCGTTTGGCGCGGGGTACAAAAAATAAACGCGGCTATACCTTCGTGGCTATCGGTAAACGCCAAGGCCGCCGCCGCCCAGGCATCTACCAAATCTTGGCAGACGGCAAACACTGGCGGCCCATTGCTCTGTTTGTTCGGCGGGCTGGATACAGTAAGCGCTTCCCTTACTTCGAGACGGCGGAACATACAATTGATCGTGAGTTCCCCGAGCAGATGCGCAAGGCCATCGAGGCTGCCATAAAATCGGCGCGCTGAAACAAAAGGTACTCCGCCGGCCAGCCGAAACGCGGGTAATTCGAACCCCGATTTCTGTTAAGCGACAGGTTGTATTAGCTTCCTTACTTGGTTTTGATAGAGTGGTTTTATTAGATTTAGTTTTTGATTGGACTTGGTTTTTTATTTTTGCCGGGTAGGTTGATTTATTTGGGTCAAATAGTTTGGGTTGGGTGAGTTTTGAGGGGTAAAGGTCGTTATGCTGGTGAACAAAAGGCAGCTTTCGGAAATTGTTGGTGTTTCCGAACGGTCGCTGACGGAATGGCAAAAGGAAGGTTTGCCGGTTGCCAGTTATGCGGACAACCGAGGGCAGGCTAATGAATATGAAAGTGCGGCGGTTATCAGCTGGATGGTGCAGCGGGAGTTGGAGCGGCTGAATAAGGAAAAACCCCGCGACAGGCTGGACAGGCTGAAAGCAGATGCAATAGAACTTGATTTAAAGGAGCGCACGGGGGAATTAGCTCCAGCCGCTTTATTCGAACGTGCATGGGCTGACCATATTTTGGCGGCGCGCACAGAGTTTCTCACTTTGCCGGAGCAGTTGGCGATAGAGTTGAGTGCGACGGCAGGGGTGGAAATTGATCCTGATGCTATTGCTTCGCATATAAACAAAGCGTTGGAAAAGCTGGCGAATTATGGGGCGGAAGACGATGCAGACGACAATGGCGGATATGCAGGCGCGGATGGCTGAAACGGTGGCGCGGGTGTTGCGGCAGGCGTGCCGGAAATGGGCGCCGCCGCGCAAAATTAAAACCCGCGACTGGGCGAACAAGTACCGCTATCTTTCCAGCATAGAGGCCGCCCGACCGGGCAAATACGTTTTGGACGTAACACCGTATCTGGCATGGGAAAACAGCCCGCTTGATGCGCTGGACGACCCGTCCGTGCAAGTGGTTGTTTGCCAGAAATCGGCGCAAGTGGCGTGGACTTCGGGTGTGCTGGGTAACTTTTTGGGCAAATCCATCGATACCGAACCCAGTCCGATACTGGTTCTGTTCCCGAAAGAGGGGGCAGCTAAAGAGTACATGGACGAAAAATTCGTTCCGATGGTCGAAGCGACGCCCGCCTTGCGCGAGAAAGTCGATACCCGTATCCGTGCGCAAGGGCAGCGGCAGTTGTTCAAGAAATTCCCCGGCGGTTTTCTGAAGCTGGTGGGCAGTAACAGCCCCGCCAGTGTGAAATCGTCGCCGGTGCCGATTGTGTGTGTGGAGGAGCCGGACGACTGTAACCTGAACCTGCGCGGTCAGGGCGACAGTATCAAGCTGGCGAAGGAGCGCACCAAAACCTACCGCCGACCGAAAATCGTATTAGGCGGTACGCCGACTATTGCGGGCGTCTCGACAATCGCCGCCGAAATGGAGTTGTCGGACAAGCGCGTCGGTATGGTGCCGTGCCACGAATGCGGCGAAGCCCATGTGTTGAGCTTCGATTACCTTTCCTGCGACGAAGACCCGAACGGCAATCATCCCGTTTTCGGCAAAAAGCTGCCGGAAACGGCGCATTACACCTGCCCGAACTGCGGTGCGGTGTGGAACGACATGCAGAAAAACCGTAATGTGCGTCGCGGTTGGTGGCAGGCGACCGCGCCTTTTCACGGCACGGCAGGTTTTTACCTGAACGAGCTATACAGCCCATTCCCCGGCAGTGTGTTTTCCGAACTGATGAAAAAATGGTTGACCGCGCAATACGAAGCGGACAACGGCGATATATCGCCGATGATTGCCTTCGTCAATTCGTCCATCGGCATTCCGTTTGAGATGACCAACGACGGTGTAAAGGAAGACGAACTGGCAGAACGCGGCGAAGACTACGCCGAAAACACCGTACCGCGCGGCGGCCTGATTCTGACTATGGGCGTGGACGTGCAACATGACCGGCTGGCCGTCATCATCCGCGCATGGGGGCGCGGCGAGGAAAGCTGGCTGATTTGGTGGGGCGAAATCCACGGCAACACGGTGGACGTTAAATCCGACGTGTGGCGCAAACTGGCCGAGATGATATTTCAGACGGCCTACAAGCACGAAACCGGTGCGGGAATGAAAATCGCGGCGGTATCGATAGACAGTTCGGACGGCAATACCTCCGACGCGGTGTATCACTTTGTGCGCGGCTGCCGCGGCGTGAAAGCGGTGAATGTGATGGCGGTCAAGGGCAGCACCAACCCCGATAAAGAGATTTTCAGTCGGGCGCGGGCGATTGACTTGAAACACAAAAACACCAAGGCCGACAAATTCGGCGTACAGGTGTATAGCGTTGGGGTGAGCCGTGCGAAAGACCTGCTTATTGATGAGCACGCCCGAATTAATTTAGAAGGTAGCGGCGCCGGCCGTATGCACTTTTATTCAGGCGTACGCGCCGATTACTGCGGTCAGTTGTTGTCTGAAATCAAAGTGCCGAGCCGGATGAATAAGCACAAAAAAGTGTGGCAGAAAAAAGTAGGAGTGCGAAACGAAGCGTTGGACTGTGAAGTGTACGCACTTCATGCCGCCCGTTCGCTGGGTACGCATACCATGTCTGCCACGCGGTGGGCACTTTATGAATCGGCCTTGTTGCAATCGGAACTGTTTTCAGAACCGAAAGCTGAAGCTGATCAGGTTGTTGGATCTGAAACCGGCCACAAAAACAGCAGCGGTTATTCGGCCGTGAACCGTCGCAAGCGTGGCAGCAATTTTGCAACTAATTTTTAAAATCGTATCCTGATTGCGTAGAATGTCAGGCAACTTCACAGGGATAAGCAGCCTATGTTTCTGTGTCGGAATATTGCTGCCGGGGATTTATTCGCCTCGTTAGACAGTTAGGATATGACAGCCGGAAAGACGGCTTTTAAATCATTGACACGTCGGCGGTGGCACTGCACGACGGTGAAGGACCGAGGCCGGAGAGATGTAGCCGGTACGGTCTGTAAACAGCCCGGCGGTGGCGCGTCGTTAGCAAAGGCAACTGCTACTGTTACTCTCAACCGCCGCCCGGCCTGTAAGTTATGCTTACAAGTTAGGGCGGTTTATAACCGCTTAAAACTATGAAAACCAAAATTTTAGACTACATCCGCGCCAATCCCGGCTGCACAACTACCAGTATTAATAAAGCAGTGCGAGAAGATCGAAGCTGGGCAGATTGGATTAATACGCGCAACGATATAGACAACCTGATTAAAGAAGGGTTGGTCAAATCGAGTGAAGGAAACTGTATCACTTTATTTTATTTAATGGATAAGGCCGTCTGAAATGACTATCCAGCAAATCACCGCCGATCAGCGTGAACAGCAGTTCATAGCCGAATTGGATGATGCCCGTGAAATCTTGCAGGTGCTTAAAACCGCCTATAAGGAACATGCTACCGGCCGTGGCTTGACCAAGCGCTACAAAATTAAAGACCGTGAAATGGAGTTTGTCGATTTGGCAGATTTGCTGAAGCAAATCCGCTATTGGGAAAACGAAATCCGGAAATTTGAAGCTGCTTTAGGTTTTTCAGCCCGGCGTAGCGGACGTATTATTTGCCGATTCTAGGATTACACCATGCCAACAAATAACCCAACCGTGCAAAAGCGCGGTTTTTTTGCGCGGTTGTTCGGCAGGCGGGAAGCCGTCCCGAAAACAGCCCGCCGCAGCTTTGCCGGAGCACGTCCGGTCGGATCGCTGGCTTCATGGCAGCCGCAAAACTGGTCGGCGGATGCCTTGGCGCGGTCAGACCTTGACCGCCTGCGCGCCCGCGCTCGCAGCCTTGCGCGCGACAACGACTACATGCGCAAGTTTTTGAACATGGTCGAAAGCAACGTTATCGGGCGCGATGGTTTCGCCCTGCAAATGCGTGTTTTGCTGGATAACGCCGACAAGCCCGATAACTTGGCGAATAAGGCCATCGAAGAAGCGTTTTCGCGCTGGGCAAGGCGCGGCGTGTGCGACGTTACCGGCCAGATGTCTTTTACCGACCTACAACGGCTGCTGATTCGCAGCGTGGCGCGGGACGGCGAAGTGCTGATTCGTCATATTTCAGGGTTTGACAATGATTACGGCTATGCGTTGCAGGTGCTGGATATTGACCGTTTGGATACGGGATATAACGTTCCGCAGCAAAACGGGCGTAACGCCGTGCGCATGGGTGTTGAGTTAAACAGCTATTCCCGTCCTGTAGCGTACTGGTTGCGGACGGCACATCCGGGCGAATCATACGGACAGACGAATACGGGCAATTTACGCGAACGGGTGCCGGCAGAGCAAATCAGCCATATTTTCCTGCACGACCGCCCGGAGCAGCGGCGCGGCTTTCCGTGGGTGGCTTCGGCCATCATCGGCCTGCAAAACCTGTCGGGCTATCAGGAAGCGGCCATTATCGCTGCCCGTGTCGGTGCATCGAAAATGGGCTTTTTCAAACAGACGGAAGATGCCGACAACTTTATGCCGCCGATTGGCGGGCAAGAGGTCGATAACGGGCGCGGCAGCATCGATTTAATCGATTCGGTCGAGCCGGGTACGTTCCACGAACTGCCGCAGGGTTACGACTTTACGCCGTTCGACCCGGATTACCCGCACGCCAATTACGACGCATTCGTCAAAGCCAGCCTGCGCGGTATCGCCAGCGGTTTGAACGTGGCTTATCACAGTTTGGCGAACGACCTTGAGGGCGTGAACTTTTCCAGTATCCGCAGCGGGACGCTGGAGGAACGCGACACATGGATGACGTTGCAAAACTGGTTTGCCGAAGCGGTCTTGTATGACGTATTCGATCGCTGGATTGAGGCGGCGTTGCTAATGGGCGCAATCAAGATGCCGTCCGGCAAATCGCTGCCTGCCGGCAAACTGGACAAGTTCAAGGCCTGCAACTGGCAGGGGCGCCGCTGGTCGTGGGTTGACCCGCTGAAAGATATTAATGCGCATAAAGAGGCGGTGGCGCTGACGGTCAAATCCCGCCGCGATATTTGCGCGGAAATGGGTTTGGATTTTGAAGATGTTATTACCCAAATCGAACAGGAAAACCAGATGTTGGCAGGAAAAGGAATCATTGCCGACGTAAAACCGGCCGCATCGGCGGCAGAACCGGAATCGGAGGATAACCCGAATGAAGAAAATGAAGCCTGATAAGGCGCAAATGCAGCAAATGAGCCGCTTTGCCGTATTTCAGCGCGAAAGTGTTGATGTTGAAAAACGGACGGTCGAAGTGGCGTTTTCCAGCGAAGAACCGGTACGCCGCTGGTTCGGCGATGAAGTATTAAGTCATGCGGCGGGCGCCGTTGACTTGAGCCGCCTGAATGACGGCGGCGCGGTGCTGTTCAATCACGCCTGGGGTGACCAAATCGGCGTCATCGAACGGGCTTGGATTGATGCCGACAAGCGCGGCCGTGCTTTGGTACGTTTTGGCAACGGTGCGAAAGCGGCGGAAAAATTCCAAGACGTGCAAGACGGCATCCTACGCCATATCAGCGTTGGCTACCGCGTGGAAGACATGGTATTGGACAATCCCGATGCAGACGATGAGGACTACCGTTACATCGTTACCCGCTGGATGCCGTATGAAATCAGCTTTGTAACCGTTCCGGCAGACCCGACAGTAGGCGTCGGCAGGTCGGTGGAACCATTTATTGAAAACCCTGTAAACCCAACCCCTGAAAAAGGAAATCGAAACATGGATAAAAATCAGACGACCACTACGGTGGAAACTCCCGCTGCTGCAATCCCTGCCACCACAGCAACCGATACCAACAACACCGCCGAACGCGGTATGCAGAACGAACGCGCGCGCGTTTCTGAACTGCTGGCCATTGGTCGCAGTTACGCCGCCCACGGCGGTATCGAAGCAGCCGAAAAGGTTATTAAAGAGGGCGGCAGTGAAGCCCAATTACGCGCCGCCATCATGGCAAACATGCAGACGAAGCCGACCGTTACCGCCGGTGAAATCGGCATGACGGATAAGGAACAGCGTGAATTTTCCCTTCTGCGCGCCATGTCTGCCGCCGCAACCGGCAAATGGGACAAAGCGGGCTTGGAACGCGAAGTGTCGGAAGAGTTGGAAAAACGACATGGTCGTGCAGCGGCGGGCTTCTTTGTGCCGACTGATTTGATTGCCCGCGCTTACAGCAAAGGCTATGCGGCAAACGGCGGCAACGTCATCGAAAACGACTTCCGCGAAGACTTGTTCATCGAACTGTTGCGCAACAGACTTGCCGTTGCCCAGTTGGGCGCCACCGTACTGGACGGCTTGGTCGGCGACATCACCATTCCGAAACACCTGACCGGCAACACCGTTCAATGGGTGTATGAAAACGGCAGCGCGTCCGAATCGAACGCCACTTTCGGACAAATGAGCCTGAAACCGAAAACCATTACCGCCAATACCGAATTGAGCCGCAAATTCATTTTGCAGTCTTCGCTGTCTGCCGAACAGTTCGCCCGCAGCGAATTGTTGAAAGCGATGATGCTGGGTATCGATTTGGCGGCCATCAACGGCAAAGGTACCGGCAACGAACCGACCGGCATCCTGAACACTGCCGGCATCGGCGCGGTGGAAATCGGTGCGAACGGCGGTGCGCCCGAATGGAAGCATATCGTCGCTTTGGAAAGTGCCATTGCCGCCGCCAATGCCGACATCGGCGATTTGGCCTACATCACCAATGCCCGCGTGCGCGGTTTGCTGAAAACCAAGCTGAAGGCCGACGGCGTGTCCGGCTACATCTGGCAGGACGGCGCAACGCCGTTGAACGGCTACCGTTGCGCGGTATCAAACCAAATTCCGTCCAACCTGACCAAAGGCACGGCGGCCAACAACTGCAGTCCGCTGATTTTCGGTAACTGGTCTGATCTGATGATTGCACACTGGGGCGTTTTGGATGTGATCGTTGATCCGTACACCAAGTCTACTGCGGGCGCGATACGCATCACCACGTTGCAAGATGTGGATATTGCCGTCCGTCATGTCGAATCCTTTGCCGCCATTAAAGACATCGTGGCTGCTTGATTGTGAAACCCAAGGTCGTCTGAATTTCAGACGACCTTATTGATTGAGGTATTAAAAATGGCAAAAATCAAAATTATCCCGACTCGTAGTTTTTTCGATGGTGAACAGATGTTTGCCGTAGGGAAAAAATATTCGGTGGACGAATCTGCGGCGGCTGTCTATATCCGCGAAGGTTGGGCGGCAGAAGCGCCTGCCAAAGCGGCTGAATCCTCTGGTGCCGATGGCGGTAACGCATCCGGTGAGGGTGCCGATGGCGGTAACGCATCCGGTGAGGGCGGCGAGGGCGGCAGTGTTTAACGAGCCGCTGAACGTGTTTACCAATCCCGCCGATTTTGGCGAAACCGCGCTGCTCGACGGGCAGCCGGTGCGCTGCATTTTCGACCGCGAATACGCCGCAGATAACGGCTACGGCATCTCTGCTGGCAATGCCGATCCGTATTTAATCTGCCTTTCCGCCGAGCTGCCGGACACGGTGGCGGAAGCGGAAATACAGGTGCGGGGCGTTGCCTACCGGGTAGCCGAAGTGCAGGCCGACGGCACCGGCATCACCGTTTTACAGTTGAGGGCGAAAAATGAGCCGGCACCAACTTACTGACATCCGCGCTGCCGCCGTGGCGCTGCTGCGTACCAAGTTTAGACGGGTGTATCCCTATCGTTGGGTGGCGCCAGCGCAAAACAAACTGCCGTGCGTGGTGGTATCGGTGGCATCCCGCAGCAGCAGCGTATTTAACGCCGCGCCGCTGGAATTGCGGCACGAAGCACAGCTGGCCGTTACCTGTATTGTGCAGGGCAACGAAAAAACCGAAGACGTGGCGGAGGAAATGACCGCGCTGGCGGAAAAACTGTTTTATGCCAACCCCACGCTCGGCGGCGAGCTGGGCGAAGATTTGCTGCCGCTGTCGCTCACTATCGAAGCCGAAGACCAAGGCGAATACGTGAGCGTGTTTTACACCCAGCTGTGGCAGGCAGTGTGGTATGAGCAGGCCGGCGATTATGTGGGGGATGAAAACCACCACCCGCAGGCGCATATCGGCCCGCAGCTGATCACCGAGGCACAGATGGCCACGCACTGGCAACTGTATGGCAGCAATCTCGAGATTGATGCCGAAGACAACATCCCGAAAAGCTGAAAGGGGCTTTTATGACTACGTTTTATGTGCGACCGGTTGGCGATTATCTAATCACCGACCCGGCCACCGGCGAGCCGCTGCCGAAAGACGGCGCGCAGGTGGAGAAAAACAACTACTGGCTGCGCCGCCTGAATGCGGGCGAAGTAGAGGCGGTGGCCGGCAAAGACAAAGAGGCTAACAAATGACGATTGCATTTAATGAGATTCCCGGCACCCTGCGCGCGCCGGGCAGCCGCACCGAATTTAACAACGAGCTGGCCAAAAAAGGCGCAAATATCAAGCCTTATCGCGCCTTGCTGATTGCACCGGCCACCGGCGGCAGCGCGGAAGCAGGCAAGGCCGTGCCGATTACCCGCCTGGAGCAGGCTGCTGGGATGTTTGGCGCGGGCAGCCTGATGTATTGGGCGGCCAAAGGCTGGTTTGACAACAAAGGCGGCGACATCGAAACCTTCGCCCTGCCTTTAGCCAACACCTCCGGCTCGGCGGCCAGCGGCAAAGTCCAAATTGCCGGTATGGTGCAGGATGGCGGCGTGGTGTATCTCTACATCGGTGGGCAGGCAGTCAAGCTGGCGGTAAAAGCCAATGATGGCGCTGCTGCCGTGGCTACCGCGCTGGCAGCCGCCGTGAATGCCGCCGCCGATTTGCCGGTGAGTGCGCAGGCAGATGCCGGTGCAGTAACGCTGACGGCCAAAAACAAGGGCTTGCCCGGCAACGAGATTGACCTGCGGCTCAATTATTATCCGCGCGACGAGCAAACGCCAACCGGCCTCACTATTTCCATCACTGCAATGGCCGGCGGCGCGGGTACGCCGGATTTGTCCGCCGCCTTGGCCGGGCTGGGCGATAAACAGTTTGATGTGATGGTGATGCCGTTTACCGATGCCGCCAGCCTGAAGGCGGTGGAGGATGAATTGGCTTCCCGTTGGGGGCCGATGCGCGCCATCGGCGGTTTGGTGTTTGTCGCCAAGGCCGACAACTACGCCGGGCTCACCACGCTGGGCAACGGCCGCAATAGTCCGTTTTCGGTGATCGGCGGTTTGCCCGGTGTGCCTAATTTGCCGGTACAGCTGGCTGCAGCGACTGCCGCACAGGCCGCGTTTGCCGCACAAAACGACCCAGCACGCCCGTTCCAAACTTTGGAACTCAAAGGTATCCTGCCGCCCGCCGACAGCGCCCAGCTTACCCTGCAGGAGCGCAACCTGCTGCTGTATAACGGCATCTCCACCTACCGCACCAACGCAGGCGGCGCGGTGATGATCGATATGCTGATCAGCACCTACAAAGTGGGCAAACTGGGGCAGTCCGATGAGAGCTACCTGCTGATTAACACGGTGTGGACCTTGAGCTATCTGCGCTACGACTGGGACACCTATATCCAGCAAAAATACCCACGGCACAAGCTGGCGGATGACGGCAACAAATTCCCATCCGGCCAGCCGATTATGACCCCCTCCGGCATGAAGGCCGAAATGGTGGCGCGCGCGCAGATTTGGCAGGCATTGGGCTTGGTGGAAAACATCGACCAGTTCACCGCCGACAGCTACGCCGAACGCAATATCGGCAACCCAACCCGTCTTGATACATTCATGGTGCCCGACCTCGTGAACCCGTGGATTATCACCGGTAACGTGATTGCGTTTATCGTTTAACCCCTAACGCCCCGCAGGCTGCCTGAAAGCCTGCGGGGTTTGGAGCAAATATCATGGCAAAATCAAACCGCCGTGCTGGCGTGATTTTTTTCAAAGTCAATGGCAACCAGCTGGATGCCAAAGGCAACTTTACCTACAACTTGGGCAAAGGCAAGCGTGAGGCGATTATCGGCGCGGACGGCGTGCACGGTTACAAAGAGACCCCGCAAACGCCGTTTATCGAAGGCGAAATCACCGACCGACCCGATTTGAAACTGGCCGATTTAACCAGCATCGACAATGCCACCGTTACCCTGCAGCTAGCCAGCGGCAAAACCGTGGTGCTTTCAGATGCCTGGTATGCCGGCGAGGGCACGGGCAACACAGAAGAGGCTAATATCGGCGTGCGCTTCGAGAGCAAATATGAAGCGCAGGAAATTTAAAGGAAAACAAGCAAATGGATAAACTTATTATTCAGTTGAGCAGCCCGATCCAGTTCGGGCGCGAGGAAATCAGCGAACTGGACATCCGCCGCCCGACCGGCCGCGATTTGATGGGCTTGGAGATTAAATTCAGCCCGGACAGCTTGATTTTGGATGCCAAAACCCTGTTTGCGCTGGTGGGTAAACTGACCAACATCCCGCCTAACGTGCTGGCGCAGATGGATAGCGCAGATGCCTTTGTGTTGAGCGCGGAGATGCAGGGTTTTTTGCTGTCTGGCCGTCAGACTGGGCAGACTACGCCGCAGTAGTGGCCTATACCTTCAAGGGCAGCGCCGGCGACGTGCTGGCGCTGGATATTGACGAGCTGCAGTGGTGGTATGAGCGGGCGGGCTGGATTCGGGAGCAACTGGAAGAGTAAAATGCCGGGACTTATTTACAAGGAGAACCCGATGAAATATTTACCCGTATTACTGATTGCGCTGCTGACTGCCTGCAGCGGCTCGGAAAAACCTGCCGAACCTGCCGCCGCTTCAGTGGCGGCTTCCGCTCCAGTATCCGCCAGCACGGCGCAAGCCGAGCGAACCTTTACCCCTGTGCCGAACATTAAGCCGGTGTGGCAGATAATGGATATTGCCGGCCAGCCGCAGGCGGCGGTGGAAAAAATACTGGGGCAGCCGCAGGGCGCTTGCGAAAACAATAAATACGGTAAGAGTTGTGAATACCAGACGCCGCCGGCTGAATGGAGTATCACGTATATCAATGGACGGGCTGATTGGATTTTGCTGCGTGACCCGCGCATTGATAACGCTTTAACCTCGCCCGTATGGCTTGGATTGCCGTATGAGACACCGACAACAGCGGCGCCGGCACTTTTGGGATGGGGCAACTACCCCGGATTGTTGGATTACGCCGCGCACGTCAGTATGGACAACAAAGCGCTGGAATATATTTATATTAAGGTTAAAACTCCTTAATTATTAAATACTTACATAACGCAGAGCCTGCCGCTCTGCGTTTTTTTATGCCTGGAGTAAATGATGGCAAGGCCAAAAACCGAGATAGAAGTAACCGTACAAGACCGGGCTAGCCGCGCATTACGTACCATCCGCGAACGCTTGGGCACGTTAAACAACGGGCGCGTGGGGCGGGCGATGGCGCAGGTAGCGCGGGCAACTGATCAGGCCACTGCTACCCTGAAACATTATGCGGCGGCCGGTGCGGTGCTGGCGGCGGGTAGTGCGTTTATGGTTAAAGGGGTGGTGGATACTGCTGCCGAATTTGAGCGCTACCGCACAGTGTTGGAAACCATCGAAGGCAGCAGCGAAAAAGCCAGGCAGTCAATGACATGGGTAAGCGAGTTTGCGGCAAAAACACCCTACGAACTCAATGAGGTAAATGAAGCCTTTGTGAAACTGAAATCCTACGGCCTCGACCCGATTAAAGACGGGCTGCTGACTACGCTGGGCGACACCTCCGCCGGTATGGGCAAGCCGCTGATGCAGACGGTGGAGGCGATTGCCGACGCCATGACCGGGCAAAACGAACGCCTGAAAGAGTTTGGGATTAAAGCGGAAGCCATTAAAGGTACTAACCGCATCATCTACGAATACACCGATAAACACGGGCGCCAGATGAGGGCAATGGCAGACAAGAACAACCGCGAACAAATCCGCGCCACCCTGCAGACCATCTGGAACGAAAAATACGGCGGGGCGATGGATAAGCTATCCAATACTTGGGGCGGCATGATGTCTAACCTATCGGACAACTGGGAGCGCTTTAAGCTGATGATCGCCGATTCGGGCGTGTTTAGCTATTTGCAGGATAAGTTGCGCGGGCTGCTGGAAAAAATCGATGCGATGGCGCAAGACGGCAGCCTGCAGAAACTGGCCGAAACCATCGGCAAAAACTTGGTAACCGCCTTTGAAAAAGCCTGGGAATTTGGTACCAAGTTATACGAGAAATTCAACGAAATCAACAATTATCTCGGCGGCTTTGGTAACACAATGCTGGTGGTGGCGGCGATTCTATCCCTGCCGCTGGTAGCGGCGTTTGTGAATGTGGCGTGGGCGGTAGGCTCGCTGGCAGTGGCTTTAATCGGCGCGCTGCCGGCGATTTGGGGCTTTACCGCCGCGCTGCTGGCCAATCCGATCACGTGGATTATCGGGCTGGTGGCGGCGTTTGCCGGTTTGGTGTATGTGATATGGCGCAACTGGGACGGCATCGGCGCCTATTTCAGCCGATTGTGGGATGAGGTGTCGGGCGCGTTTGCCGAGGCGTGGGAACTGATTAAGGAGCTGTGCGCTTCGGCGTTTGAGGCGCTTGGCTACTTATTTCTCAATTTTACGCCTGTAGGTTGGATGATCCAGTCGATGACGGCGGTGTGGGGCTACCTGAAAGGGGTGTGGCCGCAAATCCGGCAAACCTTTGTTTCCGCACTCTCCGCCATCGGCGGGGTGTTGTCCGGCTTCTCGCCGCTCAACCTGATGCGCGGCGGCTTTGAGGCGCTGAAAGGCTATATTGCCGGGGTGTGGGACTGGATACGCGAAAAGCTGCAGTGGGCATTGGATAAACTGGAATCACTGGGCAACACCGTGCGTTCGGTGTTCGGTGGCGGCGATGGCGCGGCGGCTCCGGGTACGGGCCCTGCAGGTGCGCTGGTGGGTAAAACGCAAAACCTGAATAAGGTGGCGGTACATATTGACCACAGCAATGTGCCGCGCGGCACGCGGATGCAGGCTCGGGCCAGCAACGGCGTGCAGTTGAGCACTAAGCAAGGTTACAGCCTGGCAACTTAGGAGCAAAAAAATGGCGTGGAAAGACAGGCTGCGGCCGGCCTCTTTTAAACAGGCGGCATTCGGCGTGGAAGCGCACAGCAGCGAGCAGGGGCGGCGGGTGGTGGTACACGAATACCCAGGCCGCGACAAGCCCTACGTGGAAGACCTCGGCGCGAAGGCACGGGGTTTTACGCTGCGCGGCTTTGTGGTGGGCAAGGACTACCAGCAAGCCCGTGATGCGCTGCTGGATGCGGTAAACGCTCCCGGGCCCGGCCAGTTGGTGCACCCGTATTTCGGTGCGCTGCGCGTGGTATGCACATCGGTAAGCGTGAGCGAGAGCGGCGAAGCCGGCGGCATGGCGGTGTTTGATTTAACCTTTGTGGAGGCGGGCGAGAGCCGCTATCCGGCGGCGGAATCCGACCCGGCAGGCAACCTGTTGGATGCGGCGGATACGCTGGACGGGCAGCTGGCCGAAGCCTTCGGCAAGTGGTTTGATTTGGACGGCTTGCCGGATTTTTTAAGCCGCGACAATCTGCAGGCGCTCACCGAGCGCATCCAGCGACTGACTACGGTGGGCGGTCTGCTGGATTTGTCCAAACAATCGCCGTTTTTGCGGCAGGTGCGGCAGTTGTTGGATGCGGTGGGCGAGCTATCGGCAACACCGGCGGTGTTGGGTAGCCGCATCATCGGACTGTTTACCGATTTAACCGGCAGCTTCGGCCAGCCTTTGGGCGGCGGCGTAAATCGCGGCGTAGTCGGGGTGGTTTTGCGCTTCCGCGCCGAGCAGGACGGCGGCTTTTTCCACGTCTTTCAAACCGGCATGAATCGGGTTGGCGGCATCGGCGGCGAGATTTTTCAGGTAGCCTGCCCATTGGTTCGGATGCAGGGCTTCCTGTGCGGCCAAGGGCATATGCAGTTGTTCTTTACGCGCGGCCACCACGCTGATTTTGCTGCCTTGGTTAGCAGCCACGCGCAGGCGGGCGGTGAGCAGCGGCTGCTCTTGGCGCAGGTTGGCACCCACCACCAGCACGACTTCAGCATCGGAAAGGTC
>ERZ773070.319-NODE-319-length-36650-cov-21.889657_pt1 | contig 36650 bp, 54 predicted proteins | sample MGYA00580618_ERZ773070 | MGnify/ENA primary metagenome ERZ773070 (study PRJEB29015, sample SAMEA2738023) | human oral metagenome | biome: human oral; feature: human-associated habitat; material: dental | place: China | collected 2019 ... | reverse complement strand
TGTCACTGCTACTTTCATATTTCCCCTTTCTTCTTTAATTGTACTTTCAGTATACACGAGCAGGTGGTGGGCGTCAAGGGGTTGATAAGTATTTTGCCCCTATTTTGTTGTTGATTCAATAAACTTAATTGCCTCTTCGGCGCCACAGCACAACTTTACATTAAATCCATACTCATCTAACACACTAAGCCACTCCAGCTGTTCTGGCGTAGCCCTGCCGCCCTTCTTGCGTTTAAGTTCAATTGCGTAGCGCCTGCCCTTGGCAAATATGAGATAATCTGGGAAACCACGGCTGACGCCGGCACGCTTCATTCTGACAGCTCTGGCACGTGCTCGGGGATCGCTGCCGGTTTCGTTAGGGATATGTGTAAATTTGTAGCCTTTTAGCCGTAAATACACGGCTAGGGCTTCGGCTTCTTGCTGCTCTGTAGGGATGAGGCTAACCACGATTGCCCCCGCAGAATGATTCATCTGGTTTGTTTAGAGGAGAACACGTGTTGGCTGCGTCTTCTAGTTGGTGTTCTTTAACCATGTCTATGCCTTTCTTCATTCCTTCAATGTATTGTTTGTCTAACTTTTTCAAGATTAATTTCTTTGCCTTGGTGATTTCGCCACCTGGTTTACGCTTATCTCCGCGCCATGCCATAGCTTCGTCATCCCTGCCTAACATGTACTGGTCAAATAGTATTTCATCGATTGTCATTATTCTCCTCCAGCAATTCATGGTTTTCGTGGATATTGCCAATGACCTCGCAATTCAATTGATTAGTATCACAATCATATACCAATTCCGATAGACAAATTGAAAGCCTGCATGGTGCGCACAACATAAATCTTGATGATTGATATCCTATAGAGTACGTCAACTTACCATATATAACGACATCGCCCTCATAAATCTCTGTACCGTTTTTGTCTTTTAGCCCTGTGAACTGCTCAACAACATTGCCTTCATCAAGTGACCATACTGGTGGTGACTGGACAGTCATAACTTCACCGACCAAGGCAAAGCCATAATATGGCAGAGCGTCCTTGTTGCTTGAGGCAAGCCATTCATTTTTAGCCTCATCCCAGATTCTAAATTTTATTTCACGCATTAGATTTCCTTACCGTTTTTATAACATTTCAAATAGCCCATTTTGCCGCCTATGGACCTACAGCGAGCGCTAGCGTCTATACTCTTCTCGTTCACCATACCGAATCAGATAATTACACCTATAATTAACATAGCCATAATAATCAACCTATCCACTGCATGCCATTCCGCCCTTCTCTCTCGAGCATGAAATCATTTCCTAAATTATCTGTCTTCATTTAGAATCTTCTTTATCCTTGTTATTTAACTCTTTAACAATGTTACGAACGAGTCGTCCTACGTATATTCTGGCGCATGTTTCAGCATTTTTCTTGCTCATCTTAGCCTTCTTTTGTAGCGTCTTTTGCATATCGAAAAATAGAGGAGCAGCAGCCTCGACAAAGTATTGTCCGATGGCCGCTTCTATCGCATGATGTTTGACCGCCATTTGACAGTAATTCTTATCTTCGAAGTTGCTCAGTAACAGTTCTGTGTATTCGGCAGATTCTGCGCTTGAACGTTTTGCTATCGAGTCACCTTCTTCTGACAGTTTATTTACTTCGTCTAGCCATTTTTGGTCTTGGCCGGATATTTTAGTTCTCATATTTAACCCCCTCTAGCTCTTTAATCTTTTTAGCGATATCTTCAACATACTCCCTGTCGAATTTATCTTGACATCGTTTATCTAATAACTTGGTTATTTCTTCCAGAGAATAAATACATTTTGGATTGCGCTCTTCCACCGGCCCGTAGCAACTACAGTGCCCTAGGTCTAGTAGTATGAACTTACCGTTGTTATCTTTAAGAACTGCTGCACCACTCCCACTATAATAGCCCGTTTCATAGTTGTAGATAAGATATTCATAGGCTTCTTCATCCAGATACTCTAACTCGTTTTTGCTTAGAGCGTCTCTACCAATATTATAGATTTTCATTTAATATTCCTCTCTTTATCATCTTTTATTTCAGTTTTTACAGAATAGAACATGCTTATATTAAAAAGTATATAATAAAATAACACAATGCACCTAGATACTGTTTAGATAATGCATAATCAAGAATTAGATATATATTTAACCCAGCCCCGATTAGACACAGCCCCTTGAACATTTTGATGTTGACTCTGGTTTTGGCTCTATATTTCTTTCCCATATTTATAACACTTTGAATAGCCCATTTTGCCACTTGCAGATTCGCAACGAGCTTCAGTATTTGTTACTTCAACACTCCGGTTGAATGTTAATGTTCGCCCAGTTTGCTGACGTATGGCAGGTCATGATAAGTATTGCTTCTATTCAACCGGGCCTAAATTTTTGATTGCTTGTACGATATCATCTGCATAGTACCTCTCGCCATCTATTTCAATAGTGGGCTTTTGATCGTATTTGGCACAATGGTGACCTAATTTTTTTAATTCAGCAGGCGTATACCAGCCACTAGCAGCCTCTACGTCGTCCGCGGAACTTAGCAAGTAGCAACCATCTATTACTGCTAGAACCTTCCTAGCTTCATTATCATGATCGTATACCGTATCCCCGCGACAAAGAGTATCCAGTGTTTTTCCTGCTGGCTCAAGCATTTCATCGTTCCACGCCCAATCATTCTCACGGACGCCATAGAAGTCATCCCCTAGTACACGCACTGTAAGTGTCTCGCCAGCTAGCTTCGTCATTTTATAGTTTGCAAAAATATCGTCGTAATTTTCACAGACAAGGTCGCGGCGCACTCGCACCTTATCCCAAATCTTAAATCTTGTTGCTGACATTATTCTCCCCCCTTTATACCAAAATATGTTAACCATTCTTTCTTGTGCTTTTTGATAGAATCCCTAGCGTCTTCATAGGTCTTAAACCATACAATTTGCCCACAGTTTGTGTATCTAGTCGCTTCTGCGATGAGCCTACAGCTCAGATGATCATAGGCGACACACCATCCCCCTGTGCCATTTTCAAAATCAGGCTTGAACGTTGAGCTTCGACGTAATGTGACTTCTGCTAGTTTGCGACCACAAGCTTTCTCAGTCTCTTCTTTGGTGAGATAGGTCCCGCCCAACATGTGCCGCCGAAAGTCGGCAGGTTTATCGACCCAGATATCATCAACAATGTTTCCATCATAATCGATAAACCAGTATCTTTTGCCATATTTAGGCTCCCAGTGAACACTATCTATTAACTCTTCTTGGGTCTCCTCAAACCACTCACCAAAGTTATCAATATCTTGAATCGCCCATTGCAGGTTGGTTTTTGCGCCTAATGGTGTGATCTGTGCTAACTCTCTCTCCCCATCAGAATCACTAGCTACTTCTTCAAAGATTGTGCCAGCTTTGACGGTTGGCGTGTCTTTAAGCAATTTGTAATATCGTGACACATCAATCTCCTTTCCTTAAAACGGTATTTCACTTAAATCAACTGGGGCGCCAAGGCCAACGCCTTCTAGTGGTTTTGCTGCTTGGCTAGTTGTAACATTTGCCGCCTTGGTGTCGCTCAAAAACTGGAACTGATCAATGACAACCTCAGCCGATTTATGCTTAACACCATTTTTCTCCCAAGTCCTGGTTTGCAATCTACCGGTTATACCAATCTGCTTGCCTTTCGGTGCGTACTCTGCCAGCACTTCGGCTGCCTTATTCCAAGCGATACAATCGATAAAACTGGCGTCGGCGTCTTTGCCATAGCCATCAACCGCTAGTGCGAATGAGGCTACAGGCTTGCCGCTGTTCGTCGTTTTGACTTCGATGTCTCGGACGACACGACCGATTAGAGTTACTGCGTTAATTGCTGCCATATCTAGAAACTCTTTTCCCGGCGAACTTCAACTCCCGGGGTTTCACGTAACCTATTGACGATGGCTTCACAGATTAATGATATTGATTCAGGGTTGGTAACCGTAAATACTGCCTTAGTCTTGATGCCAGACTTGACGGTTGGTTTCTGTGTTTTAGCAGCTTCGGCTTTTGCTTGTTCCAAAATCTCTTGCGATTTGATTTTGAACGGCGATATCGTAGCCACTTGTGAATCGACATATTCTTGTAGTTGTGACATATGCCCTCCTTTAATTTTCTATGCCAGCAAGCTCTGCCAGCATACTGTTAATTTCTACCAACGCGCCCAGCTCCATCTCGAGATTCTCCTCGATAAGGCGCTCAACGTCACTGCGCTTGATGTGAATAATCCACAAAACCAAATTGTCTAACTCCTGCCTGTCATCAAATAAGCCAAAGTACAAATCCTGTAAAGCTTCGTTGACTACAAAATACTGTAGTACTTGATCCTGGTAGTTGTGGTGCGCGTCATGAGGTATGCCATCAAATGGATTGTAGGTTGGCTCCTGCCTGGCTTTGTAGTCCTCATAAAGGTACTTAAGGTGGTAGGCGGATTTTAGTGCCTTAATCTCGGCGGCATATGTTGGTTTTTCAGTTTTACTGGTCGGCTGTGCGCCGTCTGGTGAGACCATGATATCATCATCGATATCGCTCACCCAGACACCCGGGTCCGCATCGAACGGAAGACCGATCCTTTTACCCATCATATCGAGGGCGACGCTTTCAAGTCGATGCCCACGTTCGCTGTCTGGCTCACCGTCAGCTGCGATAGCTGCCTTTTCGGCAACAACTTTCCAGAACCCATTGTAGCGCTTGGTTTTATCACGAGATAACGGGCGTATACCTTTGACTTTCGTACCGGTGATGCGACCAATCCTATGCTGGACCCACTCATCGCTATTTTGTTCTATTTGGATTACCCTCATGCCGGTACTCCCCCTATTGGCGCTTCAGATAACTCATTCTTGCGCTTATCTTTCGCATTCAGTACGAGTTCATTTGAGCGCAGGTTCGGCCTAATCGATACCCAAAGAGCCCGCAGATCCTTGAGAGTCTCGATTTTGTTGATATTATTGACGGCCTCCTCAGCCTCTTCTTTCTCGAACTTGTACTTATTGAACTCTTCCATCTCTTCTCGGCTTGCGACTTCTCCAGAAGACAGATAGCCCAACATCGCTAGGGCGCGACCGACTGCGATAGTCTCAAGCTTCTCGTTCTCTTTCTCGCCGCCAATTCTTTTTACCGAATCAGCGCTAGCTGTTGCGTCTGCTGTCATTTTCAAAACATCTACTGATGAGCATGACTTAGCAGTTTCCAGAAAGTCCTCCTTGTCTCGCCATATGTGGGCTACAAATCTGACTTTTCCGTCTAGTAAGTCAACGCGCTCTGTGTCAATCTTACCAGAAGGATTCTCCTCCCAAAACAACTTCAAACGATCCGCGACTTTTGCATACCCGCTGGTATCTCTGCCGGTCTTGATTTGAATGGTTTTGATTTTAGTCATTGGTCTTCGCCTTCTCCCGTCGGTGTGTCTCCCACCGCTTATTCACTGCCGCACGGGCGAAATTGGGATCGCGGAAAGGGCGGTGGCTACTATTGAAGCCGCCCTTTCTGCCAATCTTTTTATAAAAATCTTTGTCTTTTGATAAGATACTGTCTCGTGACTTCTCCCACCTTGTTTTTACCTTAACCTCTTGTGCTCCAGACGTTTTGTATGTCACTGCTACTTTCATATTTCCCCTTTCTTCTTTAATTGTACTTTCAGTATACACGAGCAGGTGGTGGGCGTCAAGGGGTTTTGTCATTATTTAGATGTTGTTTATTTACCCCGCTATGTTTCAAACTCCAACTCTTTATTCTCAAGACATTCCCCCACCTAGCAATATTATCTTCATGAAATGGTGCATGATAAATAATCTCAACATCTATATGTTCAAATTGTGTATGCTCCATAAATCTTTTCGTTTTTATCTCAGCGTTGTATGTGTGTTCTACATAGTGAATAGCAGCTCTACTGAGATCGGCACCGTCTAGATCAGCACCGCTTAGATCAGCACCCTTTAAGTAGGATTCACTTAAATTAGCCCCACTCAGGTTGGCTCCACTAAGATCAGCAAAACTCAGATTGGCACCGCTTAAATCAGCGCCTGTTAGGTCAGCGCCATTTAGTCTAGCGCCCGTTAGGTCTGCGCCACTTAAATCAGCATCAACCAGAGATACTCTGCCCATATCTGCGCGAACTAAATCTGCTTTTCTTAAGCTAGAATCATCTAGCGACGCTAGGTATAATCTGGCACCAGCCAGGTACGCCCCGTCTCACTGCCGCCAAGATAGGCGTCGCCTAGAGACACATCGTTGCTAACCACCGACTCAACTGCTTCCTTAATGGTAGCATCATCAGATTTGTATTTAAACAATAAACTGCCAGTCCCAGACGATTTAATTTCGATTTTTACCTTAGACACTTCAACTCTCCTCGTGACATTCTCGTGAAATAACTACATAGATTTCTTACGCAATTTCTCTTCGTCTAAAAAATCCTTCAAGTCTTTTATGCGTTCAGTTTCTTCACCGACCAGACGATCGAACCAATAACTGAGTGCGCGTATTTGTTCCCACCTGATAATCTCAGAAATTTCTTCATATAATTCTTCGTCATAGCTCTTCTGCGCGTCAATAAATCTCGAGGAATAATTATTCTCCCCATACTGTTCTATGCATCTTAACAATGTGCATGCAGTAAACTTCTCTAGCGATTTATATATTTGATATTTAGTATATGTATCATCTGGTAGGTTGCTCCTCATACTAATTCCTCCTAAAACAACGTTTCTTGTCCGTTACGATCATCTTCAATGCGAGATATGGTTAAGATAAGCTTCTCCAGCGCGTCGTATTTTTCAAGTGATTTGTTCTTCAGCTCAGATAGCTCATTGTCGTCAAGGCCGCGCAAATATTCAAACTCTTCACGCGTAATATCGCCATTGTCAAAACTATTTATCTTTTCCATCTGATTCTACCTTTCCTTTCTTTGATGTACGGCGGCTAACCGAGCCGCCTTTAGCTCCCGCTTTGCGAGCTAATTCTCGATTCAGCGCGAACCCTTTTGGTTTATCGCTTTTTAGCCCTCCTAGGCGTCCAATCTCTCGATAAAAGTTTGGGTTCTTTTTCAGGTTTTTGTCTCTCGCTTTTATTCCACCTGTTTTCGTACCGGCCATCCCTATTTCTACCTCCTGTCAGATTATCGGCGAATCCACTTTTGCCATAAAGCTTTCATGTTGATTTGTAGAGAGTTAACCGACTTAAACCGTGAGTAGTGCCGGTGCATAATGTCGATCATACCTTCGTTAGTCAAGTTGTTGAGTTTTTCTTCGATAGTCATTGCTACCTGCCCCTTTCTTCTTTAATTGTACTTTCAGTATACACGAGCAGGTGGTGGGCGTCAAGGGGTTTTCGAAGATTTTTTAATAATTTTATCTCTGCCCCTGATATTTTGAATTAAAATTAGACTTCATCTGATTTTCTGCTGCCGAATATGCGTTCGCGTACGCGCTTGTATTTCTTGAGACCCTCGTTATCCTCTATATTGTCGACCTCTCTCCTGTCTGGCAAACGGGGGGCACTCTCTGCGCGGGGTTTTGGAGTCATTGATATCCTCGCCACTGCGCCTTTGCTGAAATACTCGATCCTCCCGTTAGCCAATGTCACAGGTACGAGGTCAAGCCGTTTTGCCAACTCCTTAACTCGATTGCTGTCAGTCTGAGCTATGCTGTAAATTTTACCATCATGTGCAGTAATCTGGTACATCAGAACACCTCCATTGCTTTGCTATCATCGTGAACAATTCTCATAATCTGGCGAGACTTGGCGTATAAATCAAGCGCATTGTTGACCTGCGGCTTGAATCGTGTCTCCCACTGCGCGTAGTGATCGCGCATGAATATCAAATAATCGATGCACACCTGTTCGTTGTAGGTTTTTTTCATCTCGTTTATTTTCTTCCTGACTATGTTGTGGTTAGTGACTGGTAATGATAGTGATTTGATTGCTTGGTAGTAAAGTTTTGCTACCTCGTCGTTAGGTTTACTGTCATTTTTTACTGGCTCACCAGCGTGCGGAAGTTTATCTTCCGAAAGTGTTTTGTATACTGTGTTATCTATTGTGTTATCTATTGTGTTATCTATATGAACGCCCGGAATATCCGTTCGTGGAACGCCCGGAATATCCGTTCGTGGAACGCCCGGGATATCCGTTCGTTGGGTAGATCCGTTCGTTGAACAGCCGGGGAATCCGTTCGTTGAGCGACGTACAATCCTACCAAACTTTCTATACTCAGCGATGTAGCCACAATCACGTAATCGTGCACAAGCAGCACGCAACCCGTCTCTGCCTGTACCGCAGAGTGTTTGGAGTTCAGCTGCCTTTTTCCAGCACCCACTTTCGCCAAAACTGGCAATTTCTGCGTATAGTATCTTATCGACAGCCTGTAGCCGCTCGTCAAGCAATACTTCTTTTGGAATCCACACGCCAGTAAATTGACGAGGTGGCTCGACTATTTGTTGTTTTTCGAAGTCGTACATAGTGCTCCATTCCGCAAAAAGAACCAGCCAGAAAAAATAAGTAGTGTGCTAAAACTGACTGGCTCATTTTGCGACTTATTTTTATTATTTAGCACGTTATTAGTATAGCAAAATGCTATAGATAATTCAATAATCTTTGAACAAAATTACAGAGGTTATGTCACAATGTGTTACTATGTTGGTACTATCATTAATAGAATAAGGAGGGTAACTATGGCACAAACTGGTCCACTGTTACTGGGAAACCAAGAAATTAACGAAGTAACCACCGTCAAAATGCATACGCTGGGTGCTATTGCTCAAACTCGCGACGGTCGTGTATACCGCTACGCAAAGAATGGCGCAACTGAACTAGCAGCCGGTGCGACATTTGAGAAAACCGACACTGCTGACATTGCGGGCACGCTTACGTCTGCTCAGGCTAAATCAGACGCTGTTGTCACCATCAACAAGACTGTTGCTGAGCCAGCAAAGTTTGAAGACGGTATTCTGGCCATTGAGAAGGCAAAACACCTTGTTAGCGGCGCTGCAAAAGACGGTGAGGTCACATTAGTCGATCGTCTCGTTTCTCCAGCAGCTGCGGGCGCAACCGCTACTCTTTCGGCCAACCAATACTGTGGCGTGAAGGCCGGCACCGCAAAGGTTATCGGTACTGCTGAAGTGAAAGTTCCAGCAAATGCATATTTCTGGGCTTTTGTTTCACTTTAGTGTATACTGAAGCCAGGGTGGATATATAATACCCTTTCTTTTCCACCCCACTCTCGCCAATAGCCCCCGAAAAATATGGGGGCTATTTCTTTTTTCAGAAAATACTGGTATACTGTATTTAGCAATAAAGAAAGGGGAAGAATACATGCTAGAACCATTGCCAGGATATGCTCTCGTAGAACTACCTAAGCGGTATGAATCAGGGCTAGAAACTGAAAAAGAAAAATATGAAGCTAGGTCACAGGGCGCTCTAATTGGGATGGACCTTACAGGTATTGATGACACAAAGAAATATACAAAACTGTTTGGGAGCACAGTATTTTTTACTGCATTTGAAGATGGAGAAATCATCAACTATAATGGCGATGAATATGTTTTTGTACCAGTTACAGCCCTACGCGGGTCACTTGGGGAAGTGAGGAGAGAAAATAATGCCAAAGCGTAATCTTGTCCGTAATGTTGTGCCAGAGGGCAAAACGAAAGAGATGATATCTCGTGGCGTCGATAGTATCTACGACGTTGCGGTAGCATCTTACGGAGCAGATTCAGGCAATGTGCTTATCGAATATCGATATGGTGAGCCACTCGTGTCTCATGACGGTATCACTAATGTCTCCAGTTTGGTACTAAGCGATCCAGTGTCAAACGCTGCTGTTTCGATTGTCCGACAGGCTAGCGAAAAAACAAACCGAAATGCTGGTGACGCGACTACGCTGACTATTGTCTTGACTAAACTCTCATATGACTACTGGAAGAACAAAAAGATGCCGTTGCGTAAATTACAACGTGAGATAGTGGCTACGTCTCAGAAAATGCTTGAGCGAATCGATTCAGGAAAAATTGAATGTACTGACGACATGCTTAAGAATGTATCACGTATTTCTGCCGGGGATAAAGGTATCGGCGACATGGTAGCAGATGCTGTATTGAGCGTTGGCAAACGTGGCGGTATCACCGTTGTAGAGACGCCAGAGAACATTGTATCGACAGAAGTTATCAACGGTTTCTCGTTCAAGAAGGGTATCCGTGTGCCAGCATTAGCAGATGATTTACAGACATTAAAAACAAATTATACTAACCCATCTATTGTCGTACTGCCCAAACTTATTACCAAAAACGACGATGTGCTACCTATCATTGACAAAATGATCCGTGCGAATAAGACACCTATCCTGCTTATCGGAGACGTTTCTGGACAGGCGTTAGAGACATTAGTAGCAAACAAATTGAAGGGAAATGTGGATATAGCTATTGTTGAGCCACTTGCCAACGATCGTGACGCATTTATGAACGACATCGCCGTATATACGTCTACAAAACAATACACTGGTCGTCCTGAGGACTTCGACGTAGAAAAGTATGTTGGCACAGCAGAATCGGTGAGTATTACTACATCAGAGACCATTATTAATGGCGGGGCTGATCGTGATAAGCTGGATAGCTACGTAAAGGACATTGAATCCTCTGAGCGGCGTGAGCGGCTTCTCGGCAAAACAGTACGAATCTCTGTTGGCGCACCTACTCAGGCTGAGCGCCAAGAACTAAAGTTGCGTATTGAGGACGCCGTGTGCGCCGCACAAACAGCATACGAACACGGTGTGCTGCCAGGTGGTGGCGTATTCCTGCGAGACAACGATGATGTGGCTGGCTATTTCAACGGTCCATTCCACATCCTAACTGGCGAAGACGTTTCTGAGAAACAGCATGACAAATCGTTCGGTATCGATATAGAAACCGGTGAAAATGTCAACATGCTAGATGCTGGTATTATTGACAGCGCCAAGGCAATCCAAGAGGCAGTAGTAAATTCCCACTCAGCAGCGGCACAATTGTTGTCCGTTAAGCTAGCACTGCCATTCAAGGAAGACATGGAGTAGTCGCGTGGAGACGCTCGTTTTCGTCGTTATAATACTATTATTTATAGCAAACTCACTCCTAGCCTTAATATTGATACTTACCAGAGACACTAAAAACTTAACAGCTAACACTAACCAGAAGAAAAACCAAACATACAGAAAAAGAAAAAAGAAAGACGACACACCAACAGAACATGTTATACAGCCATATCCCGCTGATTTTATACGGTTTGAAGAAAAGAAAAAAGGCAAGAAGGTAGGTGATCGATATGGGTTTATTGATTAATGGAGTATACTACCCCGACAAAGACAAAGCGCACATGGATAGAAATATCTCTGTCGAACAGATACATACAGCAGGCGCGATAGTTAGGGAGTATGAAAACCATGCACATGATTTTATACGCCCATACAACCCGGACGGGGCGCCAAATGATGATTTTATAGCATACTATCCAGAAGACGCCAAACGATATGGTTTTATACAAGAGAATAAGGAGAGCAATTATGGGCAAACAGAATGATTTTAAAGAAGTGCGGGTTAATAACTACATGTCTCAGCTGGTCGTCGAACTGCTGTCGTTAACGTCTGGACTGACTATGGCTGTTGACAGTTTAAAACCTGGAGAAATATCAGATAATGCCAGGAAAAGTATGAGCGATATTATATACCAAACATATAGTATTTTTGCGGCAAAAATTGCTTTCTCTATATTGCGCGATAAGGGCCTATTAGGAAAGGAGGTGGCTGCTGCCGACCTCCTATACCAATTTGATTTGCCAGATGATTATCACGACGACCTAATCATCCTTTATAAACCTAAAAACTAAATGTTCCACTCGTAGACAATATACTCCTCTGGCGAATACTTCTTAATATTCCATTTAGGTGCTAGCCGTTTACGACGTGCCATATTATCTCCTCAAACAAAAATAGACTAGATATACTAGTCTATTTAATTAACATTCCGAATAAGATGCCAGTTATTAGGGTGATTGCTACATCTTTTGTACGTTGCCACCTCTCTACGTATAGAGCGTCAATCGCTCGCCTAACATCTTCGTTAGCTGCATAAATTGAATCCTTATAATTTTTAGCCTTAGGTACTTTTAGTGGTTTTCCCTTTTGCATTATTACCCTTTCTACCAACAATACTTATATTATCAATACGCTGGTGTATATCTAGTTTATCTAAATCATTATCGAAAGTCAATGCTTTATTTTTTTCTCTACCGGGGCACCTACTGTCGTAGAGACCAAACTTAATTAACCAATTCCTTACAGTATTGTGCGAAACCCCAAGTATTTCTGCCGCATCACGTAATGGCTGCTTTATACCGTCGTACCAGTAAGCATCTATCAATTTGTTACGGCTAATAGGTATTTTCCTATAACTCATATATCTATTATACCTAAGCGACAGATAAAATAAATACTGCCCATTGTACACGGGCAGTATCTACTATTTTTGTTTGTTTTACGCGGCCTTAGTGATACCAGTAATCTTACTGTTGCGCCGTGGGTTACGGTGGATAAGGTTACCCATCACAATCAGGACGCCAATTTCACCGTACTGATTGACCGGTGATAAGAAATCACGCATCTGCAAGAACGATGGCTGTGGAGAGCTTGCATAAGCACCCTCAGTTACCTGGTTCTTCGATGGGATCTGCTTCAGCTGCTTAGACAGAAGACGTCGGAACTCTAGGTAGTTCTCGTTGACCCAGAAGAACGTACCAGCAGGAGCTTTATCATCAGCAACGACTTGTTTACCACGATAGTCAATGCTATCGAAACCAGCTGCGCCCTTCAGAGCGCTACCCGGCACTGAAACACCGTTTGGAGTGCTGTTAGTAACCTTGTTGTAGCCACCGGCACGCAAAGCCTCATACTGAACAGTCAATTTGCTGTTTAGGATAGTCTCGAACAAGCTCCACACTGCCTTCGTGGTGTAAGCAATAGTTGGGGACTCATGAGCGTCACCAGCGGCGCTTGCGTCGTCAAATGCTGCTGATACAAGCGCTAGCGACAAGGTGCCACCTGCGGCAGCCGTCACGCTAGCGTTGATAGATGGTAGTTCAGCACGAGAGATATCACCATAACTTGATGTTGCTGTACCGTTGTCAACAATCAGGCCAAGACCTTCGATGCTATCACCGACACCCTTGCCGTAGAAAGCCGTACCAAGAGAATCGATCAACGAGTTAGCAGCCTCATCCATCTTTGCGCCGATCAATGAGATCACCTGTGTATCGTTAACGGCGTTCACATCCTTTTCGATGCCAGGTATGGTGATCGTCTGGTTATGAGCCTTGACGTACCACTTCAGGCTGCGAACGTTGTCGGTTGCCGACGTATCGAAGGTGTCCATGCCGCTGAATGGTCCACCGGTCGATGAGTTGGCAACCTGGATAGGTTGCTTCATAACCTCACCCATCCAGTTCTTAGGGTTAGCTGTTACACGTGCTGTAAAGACGTTTGAGTTGTTCACGATATCCACAACTTTAGGGAGTAATTTATCCTGCGTGAATTCAGTGACTCGTGGGGAAAATTTCATACTATTCTCCTTTACTTTTATTTATATGCTTATAATACTACATCATTTGTGATATACTTTGACCATTTTACATATTTAGCTCCTTAGCAGCGCCATGAGGTTTGATACTTTCTCTTGGGCAGTCTTCTTGGAATCAGTATTCTTCGGGAGCATATCCATGGCCGATTGCACATCCCTATCAGAGAGCGTGCCGCTATCACCTAGAGCTTTAATTATCTGAGCAGCAGCCCCTCTAGACTGGCTAGCATATGCCTGAGCTGACGGGTTAAACGCCCCGCCACTCACGCCATTGAGTAGGTTTGTCAATGTACCGCCAACAGCTCCCTGAGCGCCACCACCGCTGTTGAATGACCCGAGTAGAGTCTGTAGTGTTTTAGCGCCAGCTGCCTTTTTAGCGTCTGTGCCGCCAGACTGCTGGCCAGCTTTTTGCATTGACATAGCGCGCTTCTCGTTGTTGTTCATGATATCCATGATACTTGCCATAGCACTAGCAGACTTTGTATCACCATTCATTAGAGCCTTCACATACCCATCTTCTAACTGTGACCGTGTATAGCCGCCTACTGTTGGTTCCTCTTTGCCAGTATTTGGCCCGAACAGTGATCCCAGCGCCGATGTAGATGGTTGCGATGGTAGCGTACTGGAGCTCTGTTGTAGGGCAGAACTATTCATACTTGTAGTGCTATCGTCTTGGTTGGTGAGTGCGCTAGCTCCTTTATTGTTGTTAAACAGGGATGCTAACGCCAAACCACCGCCACCAATAGCCGCTCCATTTTTCAATAATTCTTGCGCCTCTCCTCTCTGGAATGATTGTCCGACTTTGCGCATAACTTCTCCGACTTTTTGGGACGCTCGTTCGACTGGTGTCGATAGCAGAGAGTCGGCAAGTTTACCTACTACCGGCAACTGGCTAACAGTCCTGGAGAATGCGCCGCCGCCCTTAGACTGATCGTTTTTCCCGGCTATCTTGCCGATATCTACGAAGTCTTTCTTAAAGGCACGATAATTGCCTATTGTTCTCTCATCCTCCGGTATTTCTGAAATTTCCTTCGCTAATCGCTTATACGCTTCAGACATTTTTTTATTACCATTGAGTAGGTTCTCCCGTGACCTGGTTAAGAATTCATCAACGGTGTCGTTATATGCCTGAGACACATATTTTGGGTCAACATTAGCGTCAATTCTAGCGTCTATATCTCTACCGATATTGTCAAAAACCTTGGCCAGCTCCTCTTGCCCAGTAGTTTTTGTGGCTGACTTCCGCATATCAGCAGCTGTTCCGCGGAACATGTTAGCCATGCCGACAGGGTCCTCTTCAGATATACGACTCTGCAATGTTTTTGGTAGTTCTCCCTTTAGGTCACGGATTGTAGCTTTGATATCATTCAAATCAACCAGATTGCCGTTGCCGCCGTTAGTTCGCATATGGTTAGTCACCTGATCCATAAATGACTTTTCGCCAGCCCCTGTAAGCTGTTCCCCCAACTCGCGGAGGTCATCTATTGAGCTCATACCAGTGCGGTCGAACAATTCACCAATTTTATTTTGTGAACCCTTTCCTATGTCTCTGAGATCCTTTCTTGTTAGAGACAATGGTGCGTTCAACCCAACTTCTGATGCCTCTACAAGAGCATCGCCAAGCTTTGACTTCTTTGGTGTTGTCAATATTACATCATCAGCTATATCGTCAACTGCCGGAATTAGTTTTGGCGATGGGGCAACGGAAGGAGCCGGACTAGTAATTGTGTCACCTAGCTGAGACAAGGCGCTTTTAGCTATATCATCCCCAGAAGATGCTGTTACCGCTCGCAATACGTCATCGCCATAACTATTAGCCACTGCGCGCAATGCATCATCTCCATATTCAGATGCAAGTCGCGACGCTGCCTTACCGCCGCCTTTTGAAAATAGGTTGCGCAACATACCGCCAAACATACTTATATACCTTAACCTTTCATCCTATTTAATTCTTCATAACTTGGGTCGCGACCATACTCCTCTCGGAATCTATCAATTAGACTTTGCTCCTGGTCAGGTTGGCCATCGCCAAATGCCCCCATTAATTTAGCTCCGCCTAATAGTGCTCCGCCACCCAAGGCTAATTTGCCAGCCTTAGTCTGCGGCATCATACTCTTTAGGCTAAAACCACCGTCACCAATACGGTTAGATATCATCTTTTGTGCGGCAGGGAATGCTGCGCCGAATAACGCGCCGCTCCCAGCTCGGCCCAAAACATCATCCAGTTTTGTGTCTTCGCCACCCTCTCGGAAAGCTTCAGCGCCGCCCATACCAGCACCAGTGAGCGCCATACCCGGTATTGAATCAGCAGCCTTCTTTACAGCCGCACCAGCCTTACCTAGTTTGCTGGCACCACCTATTTTGGAGACTAACCCAGCCCCAAAAGGCAATAGGCCTAGCCCAGTTTCGACAGCAGCACCAATATCACTGGCTGCATCACGATTCTTATAGTTGCCAGTAACCAGATCACCAATGGCGGTCGCTGTTTGCGCAACTGGATTGAGAACAGCCCCTAGCAATCCATCGCCAAAGTAGTTGTTGCGCTGCTTCTTGTCCGCCTTATTGTACTCTTCATCTGCCTGCTTGTAGGCATCGCCGTATTTGCCGCTCTGTATATCAAGCGCTTTCATATTATTGTTCCATGAGTCGTCAAAAGTCGGATTTGCGCTACGCATACTGTTGAGCAAAGCAGCATTGTTTGGGTCATTATAGATATCCTGTAGCTGTGACTTGTAGAAGTCATTAACTTTCTGGTTTATTCTAGCGTCTTCGCGAGCATTGTCGTATTGAGTTAGATTGTCTTTCCGACTTTTACCAAATAACCAATCAAGCATAATTTACCCCCACAATGACCCGCCGCCGAATAACGCGAGAGGCCCCCACTTAGTTACATTGCGTAGACCCTGCGCTATGTTAGCACCAATATCATTCATATAGTTATAGTTATTCAGTTTGGAGTTAAACGCTGAATTACGAGCCAACCTGTTTTTCTCCTCTTCTGCCGCCAGAGCTGCCGCACGCATCTTCTCTTGCCAGCTCCTGTTAGCAGCTGCTGCACTATCCTGCCTATCCATCAGATACTTCTGTATGCCAAATTGAGCTGCCCGGTCAGCTGCTGCACGCGCATTTTCTTGTTGCACTTTCCATCGTGCCAGCTCTCGATCAAGCTCGCTTGACTTCCATGCATCACGGGCACTATATTGCTTTGCGAGGAGATCACGATCAGTCTGGTTCTGGCTGTAAGCGGTGTTACGTTGGCCTAGCAGAGTAGAGAACGCATTTTGTAACGCGTTTAGGGCGTTCCATTCTCGACTGTCATTGCCTTGGGCAACAGCCATAGCTTCTTTCAGCCCGCGGTCGGCTAACTGATTATAGTCATTAGCTGCATTTTGATAGTTGGTGTTAAGCATATTCTGAGTACGCCCTAGAGAATCATATTGCTGCCCCAGCGCGCGTGCGCGTTGCGCTTCAGACATGCTAGTTCCACCGAACTGTTGGCGGATAGACTCAGGGAGGTTATTTATAACAGTGCTTAACTGATTCACTGCGTCTCGCGCGCTGCTGTACAAACCGCGAGCCTTTTTAATCTCGTCAGTATTAGCAAATTCATCGCGCGCTTGTCGGTATATGTCGCCAAAGTTTTTTCTTTGGTAGTTATCCATACCTTGGTTGAATTTGTTCTCTGCGGCATCAGCTTTTTGCTGATACGTATTGAAAGCGTCATTACTTCTGTTGACGTTATTCTGTGCTTGTGCAATACGACCACCAAAATCCATTTACTATCTCCTTTTTTATAATATTATCACGTAATCTACAATACAAGCCGCCCTATATGTGTTAAGACGCATATTGACCGGAATTGACGCGCCGCATAAACTCGCCAGCCGACATACCCCCTCCACCAAATGTTGCAACGTCTTGCTTAAACTTGAGTTCGGTATCATTGTACCTCTTTTCTGCTGCTGCTGCCCAATCCTCTGTGGCTTTTGCTGAACTAAAGGCCGCAGCTCTCTGCTGAGCAGCAAAATTATTCTGCCATCTGACAAAGTCTTGCTGCGTCTGCCTAATCTTCTGCCTGTTCTCCCAGTTCTTCCACTCCTCGTTGACATTGAATAGCGCGTCTTCACTCCTGTTGTACATTTGACGCCACTGATCCTCATTCTTAATACGCTCCTGCCACACATCGAACTTCTTACGCACAATATTCCAGTATCTGTCATAGTCTTTATTAGCAATGTCTATAGACGTATCAAACGCTTCATCAACCTTCTTGCTATAGTCTGCAAACTGAATTTGATATGTAGTATTGTATTGGTTAAATGATTTAGTAAGCGTCTCCAGCTGTGATTGTTTAGCTTTGTCTCGTTGCGCTTGTGACAACGTTGACCCCCCGAACTGCTGGTTGATCGATTCAGAAAGATGATCGATAGAGGTTCGTATACTGTCAACGGCCTCTTTAGTTTTCTCCCAGGCACTTTTTAGAGTCTTTATTTCTTCGGAGTTTTGGTATTCCTGCTTATATTTCTCATATGTTGTCTGAAAATTTGGGGCAGTAGTAATAGACTTCTCGTAATCTGATTGAGCCTGCCCAGTTTCTTGCTTAGCGCGATCGTAGGCCCCTTTAGTCTGGTCTACATGTAGTTGCGCCTCTTGTATTCTTCTCCCAAAATCCATAACCACCAGCTATCTAATAAAAATGTCGTCTCCTTTAGTATAAGGCAATATGTAGAAAGTAAACTCATACCATGAGCCAGTTAAATCACTCCAGAACTTAAGGAACCTATCCCAGCCGCCCCAGTTTTCACGGACTATTTGGTGCATAACAGGTTCTTTAAGTGAGCACCTAATATAAATATTGAGAGTGTCAGCATTGAACGTGAAATCGCCAACATCGAACACGTTCGGCGACATAGTGGTGCCAATGTCAGGTATATTGTCAAACCTGTTCTGTTGAACAGACAGCGGGTATGGCAATAGACCATTGACGCCACCAAGCCTAGGGGCAAAGTCAACAAACTGTGCATTAGTAGGCGTTGGTAAATACACAGAGTTTGCTTTTAACTCGCCATCTGAGTCCCTCCTGTAGTACCTTACCCTCCTATTTCTGCGCACATGGGCACTACCAGTCACCATAAATAGTGGCGGGGAGCCCGCCCCGTGCGGGATTGTAGCTATCAACTTATTCTCTAACTGGTAGTATTCACTCGTGTGCCATTGTCCGTCTACTGACCAAGGTATATTCACTGGCGGTTCGCTAAACGTCGCATTGTTTCCTAAAATAACACGGTGAGTAATCATCTTGGGCGACCTGCTTGTTATATCGTGACCAAAAATAGGGTATTTAGCGTTGAATATCTCATGCCCGTCAACAGGGTCAAGAACCTTCATCCCGTAGGATTGACCAATAAATGTAGGGTGAGAATCTGGTATGGTAATAGCCATTATATTGAGCTCTCCGTTCTGTGTGCCGCGACCATAGGTAACCTTGTGACTATCATAGCAGCAGGAATATTTGATAGCGTAGCCAATCTAGCCATATTCTTCGCCTGATCAATAAAAATACTAGGCGGCGACTGCGCATATTGATCAATATGCTTCCACCCAACAATATCAGTTGGGAACATCTGTGTTTTTGCCATAGCGTATACCATACAATCATTAATCGACATACCTCTTGGCAAGACATATTCAATATCCATTCGTTTATTCGGCTCAGATGGTTTATCTACTACCGTACTGTCATTTTTAATTGCTAGCACCATCTGCGACTGTAGGCGCACATTAATACCCCAGTTGTTAAAGTCGTTCTTCATGATATCACCGTGGTGCACCGTCTTAAACCCGTAGTGACCTATGTGGTCTCTTATGTAATCATCGACTACGAGCGGCTTTGCTGTATATGGGTATTCTATATCACGTGTGATATCGATAGGACACAGTAATACCTTCTCGCCACTCTTGCGGGGGTTATATTTGAACGTGTATATAAAATTCTCATCAACAACATATTCTGACGATGATTGTGCGTATTTCTTATCTAGCAATATAAAGAATGGCGGGTACTTTAGCCCATGATACCATCTATGAACATGCATACCAAATTGTTCGCCTAGATATTCACCGCCAAAGTCTACATCCCTGGGATTATCACTATTTGTCCCCAGAGACGCTAAAATCTTTATCTGTAATATGGGGAATGATGAGTTAAATAATAATTCATTGTCCCCAGCGGTGCGGCAATCATAGCCTGGCATAGCTATTTTCATACCATAATTACGTCTTCCTATAAGAGTACTTTTATTAGCCATCCTGCCTCCTAAAATATATTCAAACTAGAATGCCCCAACATAACGACAATTCTTCCGTTGTCGTCTTCTACTTTTTGCATCCCATGAATCTGTTGATCACCTCTTGTTTGGCCAGTGCGCACTTGCCTTGGTTGTATTTGGTTTTGCTGCTGTAGGTCCTCGACACTAGTATATCCAATCTCGGCAAAACCACGAGTCAAATTAGTCTTTTTAATCTGCTCTCGCTGTGAAATTATATCCCCGGTGTTTTGATTAAACACGTTATTGTTCACTTATGCATTTTCCCCTCTTCGCTGAGCTCGCGGACGTTTAGCCCTACTGATGTAATTCTTACAACTTCACGCTTCTCGCCGCTATTTGTGCCAACAAAACCGAACTGTATTTCTCGGAATCTCTTATTTATCTCGAAATATACCTCTGTTTCTCCAGATTTAGCGATACGGGTATTATATACCCACTGCCTATTGTCGATCTTATATCTAGCCTGTATTGTGCATCCTTCTGGCAGCGGGTCAAATGACACTACCATCCTAAGCGCCTCTTTACCCTTCCACGGCATACCACCATCATATTTCAGGCTAGAGTATTGAAAGTTGCGCGCTGGAAGTGATGTATTATCCACAATAGCCATGTTGGATGTTGTAGCGCCAGCGCGCTTATCGTATACCCTATATGAGAAATACATCGTATCGCCATAGTTCCACACTCCACCCAGCGTTATCTCTCTATCTTCTGTGTTGTAATTAGACTCATCAGGTACTGAGTAGGAATAGTAGAAACTGTTTGGGTAGTCTTTATCTACCGATCCGTAACTGTATATACCATGGCGCATGGATAACAAACTTGTTGTACTTGGGTACGCAAGCAGTAATATACCACGTCGGATAGCCATACAGTGGGAGAACACATCTGTTGCATCAGTTGTGTTGGTGAACTCGCTCTGAGAATCCTGTATTGTTCTAATTTTAGTAAGTGCTTTTGACCCTGTATAGCAGTAAATAGCGCCATCGATTATCATGTAGGTAATATTCTGGTAGGTGTATAGACTCTTAGGCTCACCCATAGGCGTATCTATCTTAAAGTTCCAACTGCTTGCAAAGCCGTCCCAAAAAGCTAGCGTACCCTGTTGGAATGTCCTTGCGTTGGATTTTCCCACCCTTTCACAGCCCATAACGACATACTCATCGTTGCTTGTGAGACTGGTGATCTCCATCCCGTTCTCCACAAGGATTCGGTGTCTACCTATCTCATCTCCAGTAATCTTGTCTAACCCACTTGGCTGCCATTCAACAAGATATTTACCATTGCCGATAAGTATTTTTGTTCCGCCCCAGTTAATGATAGGATAACTCTTCTTGTAGGTGTCAAATAATAGTGCTGCGTAGTACCAGAAATGTAGCCCCTGTAAAATGTGATCTTCGTACGTCTCTGCCTCAAAACCAGCAGTGTCTGAGTATAGATGTAGGTGGTATTCTGTACCGTAATTACGGTAGTCTTGTAGTTTAGTTTTCGGGAAATTGAAACGTATCTTGCCGTCTGCGCCAATTGACGAGGCTGGCATTGTTGACGATGCAACTACTTTATCCGTCTCATCATGTATCTCTATAGTTAAATTACCGCTACCTGCATTACGGCTTATCTTCACATCTATAGCAATAAGCGGAGACTGGTCTGGTAGAAAACGACATCGATTGTTCTCGTTTTCATAAGCACTGCCGCCTTTATACCAAATATCACCTGGCTTTGGGATACCCCACTTGCCGCTTGACCCGTTTTTAAAGCCCCAGCGCTCGGTACCGCCACCAGTCCACTTGCCATCTCGATCTTTCACAAGGATCTGCGCCATAGTAGGGTAGGTACTGTGCTGACCGGTTATTTTCTTCGCTTGAACCGCACCACCATCAGTTACTCCGGTTACCAAGTAAATATTACCGCCTCCAGTAACATATATCTGGTCTTTGCTTTCCCAATATACTAAATCACCAATTGATCCATCTTCCCAATCTGGCATCGTAGCAAATTTAGTAATGTCGTCCGATAAATCAATCTTATATAAAACACCATTTGTGTCTATACCGTACCGCATACCGTCCGGGGCCTGCTCCATGGCAACGATAAGTCCATCCAGATCATCGTCTGCCATTCTCCTTGCCCCAGGAAGCACAGTTAGGGCGCTTGGGCTCTTCCGCGCATCCATACACTCAGAATCGCCAAAGCTATTCTTGATCCCGATCTTGCCGTCCGTGCCCATACCGCCGTAGAACGATGTTTGGCTGATTATTACATCTCCGCTATTACCAACAGCCATGTGTTACCCCCTTAATATCCCTGGGAATACTCTTCCTATACCCCTGCTCACCCCGGTACGGTTAATCGCCCCACTGGTAAGTGGGTTACCGTATACACGACGATATTCATTCATTAACTTATCGAACTGTTGGCCAAAGAAACTGGCACTTTCCAGGTCTTTTCGGCCCACAAAGAACTGCTGGCAGGCATAGTACACCGGAGCATCATGATATTCTTCAGGGAACTGTGGAGATTGACCAATCACAGCTTGAACGGATAATTCGCTAGGCCCCTGATAGTAATTATCGAGCTGTATATGGTGATCGTCGATATATTTTGCTACTTTGTACCAATTACCATCGCTACCATCAGTGGTTTTAAACCAGCAATTGTTCGTAAGGTGTTTGTTAAAACTATCACCTGCTGTAGATTCTACAACATTACTTCCTTCTGTCACTTTGACGGTCGGGGTAATATCTTCAATGGCCATGTCAACTATACGCGGCTCAAAAGTAACTAAAAGCCCGCTGTCAACCGATGCTCCCGGTGTAGGGTATAGACCAATTACATCTGGCCCTTTGATACAGAAATACTGTGGCGAGCCTTGTTGCGGCCACCCGTTTAGGCTATCCCACTCTTCGCCGCCCGTCGGTATGATAGGAGAATAACGTTCACCGATCTTTACTTTTACGCTCGTGACACGGAGCATATCGCTAGGAAACTGGTAATATTGTTGGCCAGCTACAAGATTTGTCTGTCGTTCGCTCTCCGTCCAATACCTACGAGCAGCACTTTGGAATAATTTAGCCCCTGTATTAATATCATTCACTAACTTAATCATCTCAGGAGCATCTGGATACAAACCGCAATACGCGGCGGCGTCATTCTTCATTTGCGTGAATGTTTTCATAGTCTATCTCCTTTTAGATAATTATATCATTTAGTTATAGTACAAGTGGTCCCATTGCACTGGCTGTTTTTCTTTGTCCGACCATTGTTGCGGCTGTTTGTTAGCAATAACATTCCACTGTGTAAGTTGCTTATTCGCTGACGACCATTGTTGAGGTAGCTTGTCTGGCATAGGGTTAATAATAACCGCGCCAACTTTACATGTCATACTTGTCTGATACACTATAATCGCGCCAGACAGATACAATATTCGGCCCTCGCCAGCTAGACTAGCGTTGACGGCAAGTGATATCGTGTTTCGTTTGTCTATAAATGCATTAACCGATTGTTTAATTGATAGTTGATACTCAACAAAAGCACCGAACTGTTGTTGAATTTGCAACTGTTTCTCAACTAGGGCTGCGGCTGCGCTACTTATACGTGATACTTTCTCGACTCGCGCATTAGCAACATATCGTGTAGTTTTTGACACAACATACGAATCAATCCGTGCGTTTACTAGGTGTCTGATCGATATCGGCTTATCAATAGACGCCCCAGTCAGATACCGTGTAGAGTTTATACGCTCTATCCATGCACCAAACCGCTGTCCTATGGATTTTACTGTGAAAGCTGGAAGTGCGCCCATCCCGTAGGCCTGGCCCCATCCAAGAGGCCCTCCCCATCCCCCAGCGATCACACCAAGCGGCGTATCTTTCGCGATAGGTGCCGGCTCGATAACAGCTCCTGCTGTATAGCCTACTTTCCGCTGGAATACCGGAGCAGAACCGCCATCAGTATTCACGCTGAATTGTGAATAGTAAATAGTGTGTTGGCTAGTAAACGTCCCAAGCCCCGACCATGGCCCTGTGGCACCGTTATGTTCATGGGACAGCGTCCATGCTGCTGGCTCAGTATCGCCATGACGCCATATTTTAGATTGTATCTTGTTCCCAATAAGCCTAAAGCGTGTCCAATACCAAACGCCATTCTGGTAGCTATAGTTCACATAATTCGTTGTAGTCGTTCTGCCGGCATTGTCGTTGGTGATGAGAAAAGACGTGACATTCTGTATGGGGGTAAAGTTTGTTGTGTACCCAACAGTATTAGAATCGCTATTACCACCATACCTTGCATATATAATACCCTTCTGCCCTATTTGGTTGACATCATCGATCCTGAATCGAACCAATATTTCCATGTCACGGACATTATCTAGCGGGTTGAATGACAGAAATGATGTGCCGGCCCTATTTTTAATAAAGGCTAGCGATCTTCGCCCATCCGGGGCATTATCAATAGCTACCCTAGAATTAGGCGCAGCTATCCGCAATGTCCAGTCTGGTAGGGCTTGCCCTACGTTATAATCAGCAAAATCAACGAAATATTGTGCCATGGTATTGTCCTTGCTATGGTATTAGCATCTGTTTAGATTATAAACCGTGACTGATCTATACTCTCGTGTATTCCATCACAAGAACCACCGTACCAGCAGTCCTGGTAGAGTATCGCAGCTGTCGTTTGCCATTATAGAATCCCATCTTCGCCTGAAAATACTGAGTAGATGGAGCAGAAGGGTTTGTATAACCGTTCGGGTAACGTTCGCCACGTGGATCATTTAGGATGCACTCGAACTTAATTAGTGTATCTATTTCTTCAAAGATATCACTCTCTAGCCCTTTTTCAGCTCCATCGCTGATAGTATTAAACGACGCTACTGCCCTATATACAGTTTTCCCGTCAATAAACGTCATCCCAGTGTCGGTTTCAAACGTGTTATACGAGAAAGGCAGCATGTTTATATTATCTTTCCCCCATGTTTCATTCGTATAAATACCGTTAGAAACAATAGAACCGGCCGGGAATGATTTTGGCTTAGTGCCTAGTTGCCCACGCTGCACCTCTAAAGTATCGCCAGACACACCAGCAACAAGCACAATCTCGCTATTGCCAGCGGTCGGTAACTGCCCAAACGGTGTTATTGTCGCCTGGAACAATGGGGCTGGCATACCAGATACATAGTTAGGCTGCAATTTAATATAAGTGTCAGACGGGGATACCGGAGCTGCTGTAATTGCGTTAGCTAAGTCTCTACGATTCATTGTATTGTTACCACCTTCTTCTCTATCTTACCATTATTTATGTTCTTGCCCTCATACCCAAAACTATACGACAATACCCCAGTTTTATTTGCCCCTACATTGTGACACATAGTTCTATAGTAGATAAGTTTACGATCAGGTATACAATTATCATTCCCCTCTAGCCTGAATACTGTGCCGTTCATAAAGAACTCACCAGCCGATGGGCTTATCGCAAATATATCGCCATTCTCAGAGTGTAGAGAGAAAACCTCTATAGGGGATATCTCGCTATAATCTAAAACATCACGGAAAGCTGATGGATTATAATCTGAGTTATCGTCATGTTTTGAATATCTATCATCAACTGGCTGTTCTATTGTATGACCGTCTTTGAACGATACGTGCCATAGAAACTTAAACAAGATTGTGTCTCCTTATTAGTAATTACCTCTGTAAAAATAGGGGCAATAACAATTTAGTTCTCATTCCACTGGAATACAAGCGTTTTATCGCCAGTATCACCAGCTGATGCTGAGCTGGTAGTTTGTAGCTGCATAGCAATATACTGTGAATAGCCAGGTGAGTTAATAGACGACGACGCTGAACCCTCAGGGCCAACAGTCGAGAACCGTACCGGTAGGCCATTATTAATATCGTCTGCCTGAGTAATATCACTGCCGCCCGCTAGCACTGTTCGTGATGGCGTCTCGTAGGTACTTGTAACTTTGGCCTTCAATGAGATACCCGTGCCAAAAGCACCTGCTGTGTGAGCAAACTTACCAGCAGACACCTCGTTGAATGTACCGCTAAAGCGCACAAAACGGTATTTAATGTAGCTATTCTGCCCAGCGATAATTCGGTTAGTCGTTCGTGATGCTGTAGGGCTATCTACACTAGTAAAGTCACTCTTGCTGCCATCACCACCAGTCTTCGTGCGTGTGGCTCCTTTTGCCGGGTTGCCAGTGGCTGTCCCGTTGTCTTCATACCATTCAACTGTTGCTGCCATAATATCTCCTTATTATATATCTATGTACATTATCTCACATAATAACATTATAGACATTATAACCATCACCACTTATCTCGACGATTTTGCCATCCATCTTATCACAGGTGTTTGCGCCGCCAAAACCAATCTGGTAAGTCTCGTCGCCAGTCAAATCATTTCGTGTTCTTTTATACAGTAGCTCAGCAGACCGTATTTTATACTCTGTCATAGACATTCTTCCACCTGGCAGCAAAAGATACGCGTCACCGTCGCTATCAAAAGCAACTGTATAACGCGTATCGTTGTTCTCTAAAGAGAATTTCTTTAGGTAGTGTCGGTGCTTGTTGGACTCGGTGCCGTATATATAGCTAAACAATTTATATAGTGACTCTATTCGATCAGCACAATCAGTTTGGTTAATGACTGTGCCATCTCTGAATTGTGCTGACCAAATAAATGAGTCCACCCCCAAGTTCTCCTATTTAGCTTCTTCTGGCTCCTCTACCTTGAATACCTGGCGCAATGTCACCAACAGAAGGTTAATGAATGGTGTATACACACCAAAACTTGCTGGATTCTTCTCCAGGAGGGAAATAAGATACCCTAAAGCAGCAGACAAAGCCAGATAGACAGCTGTTTTTAGAATTTTTAGTGATTGTTTACGTGTTAGCATATAGCCTCCTTTATTTATTAAATCCTTTGAACAGGTTAGCCAGGAAATCTACAATCTTTTGCAATAAAGCTGCGATACCGCGTAGCTGCTTATTGTTATCCTCCGCTATCTTCTTGATCTCATCAAGTTTTTTATCAGATATCTGTGGGGCAAGTGGCTTAGGCTCAGCGTTGGGCGGGACCTCTGTCTCTGGAGTTTTTGGTTTTGGCTGCTCGACAGGACGCTCTGTCGGTTGCGGGGTAGGGTTGCCCTTGATAATCTTCTGGACTAATACCCATACAGTCTCTCCGGCCATAGTGATAGCTGCGTATTCATGGCCATCGTCAACCATAGTATCAGTGACAGTGAACGACCCAGGGATACGGTAGTTGTCCCCAGCAGCAATATCGCCAGGAAGACGGAACCCGTCTTTATCTGTCTTAACTGCTACAGATACAGGCACACCATTATCTTCCCAGTCAAATGAGCTAGATAGGAAGTCGGTACGGATCTGTTTAATACCAAAGTGTATTTCAACAGCGTCTGCTCGGTACGTCTCTGGTAGCGATACAGAGTCGCCGACCGACACTGCCGCAACAGCTGGTTTACCTACATAGCGGTAGAACACATAGTTTGGGCTACCGCTTGCTTGCCATAGCCAGTCATGATTATCTACTACAATACCCTTGCCCCAACGGCAGTTAATAATGTTATCAGCATCAACAAACATCCCTGTGTTACCGACAATTGTTGGCACACCGAACTGCCTCGACACGATAAACCCAGAAGGAACAGTCACACAGCCAACAGTTGTTTTGCGGTGCTGTTCGCCGTCGCTTTCTAGGTGATATTTACCAGAGTGTACAGCATTCTTGTGTTTCTGGAAACCAAGTACAAATAGACTGCCTTCTTTGCGCTTATGGGCACGATAACCGCCTAAGAATAGCGCCTCCTGCATAATATCCACGTTGGATTCAATCGACGATAGATACACACGGGCAGTCTTCTTAATTGATCCATCCCAGAGAGGAATGTTGTCATAAATAACTTCAGCTTGGTGTTGTGTAATCGACAACCACTCTGTGTTGAACTTCTTCTCTGGTAGGTATTTGTCTAACAGATGTTTAATAGCATCTCGTGGTGTATTGATACGTATGGACCCGTCCTTTTCGACAGCTCCTACGGTATAGCTAAGCCCCAGAGACTTTAGTATACCTTCGATGTTGTCAATTTTACGTTGTTTCTTAAAATGGAACCGAACCAGTGATCGATCAAATGTACCATCTGCCTGAATAGCAAGTAGCAGCTTAATCTCATTGTCTTTCAGTTTGCGAATATCGCCTTCTACCCCAGAATTAGCTTCAGCAACTGGCAGTACATAACCGTTCTTATCTTTAATGTTACCCCACTGTTTAACGATAAAGCCCTTTGTTCCTACGGTCTTCACCAACATACGGTGTCCGTCAGTCACTTCGATATTGCCACGGCGATATACATCGTCTTCCATAGGGCCGGTAATAGCTTTGACCTTAGATGGCTCAAGTTTATGTGTAGCGTTATCGAACTGAATAATAGAGTCACCAGCCTTAAAATCCTTCAGCGGCTTCCAGCCTTGTGGGGTTAACAGTTCAGTATTGTCATACGGCAAACAGTGTCCAGCGGCACCGCCAGAATTGCCACGCACCCCCCAGATAAAGATATCGCCACGTTGGCACTGAGCATTACCATTGCCGTCGACGGGCGCCTGCACCCAGCCATTCTTCTCCAAATGGCCATACAGCGTATCGGTATTGCCAATCCAATAACTTGCCGGGAACCCGCCTGCCTCTTTCAGCGCATGGTAGACTGAACTCGAGCAATCGTAGGAGCTCGGGCCATTCCTATTCTCCATAGAATAGGTTACTTTACCTTCGCGGGCATAAAACCAAGCCAGTGCTTTTTCTAACATCTATTCTTTCTCCTCTCTTACTTTCATAACAATAAAAATAACCACTGCTAACACAATTAAAAAGAAGAAGGACAAAGCCGTCTCCCCAACCCCAAGCTGCTCGATAAGGTCGTTAGCGATACTCTTACCAGTTGTCATTTCCTACTCTCTTTCTCAATAGTTTGTTCAGTTTTAAATACTTTATCGACCCTTTTGCTAATATCATTAATTTGATGCTGTGAGTTTATGTATACGATCATGAGCGCGCCACTGACAATACTCGCTCCTAGCAATTTGACAATAGAATTATCCAAAAACGATGCTAGTTTGCCAGTAATCGTGGCTTCCTTTAGGGCCATCTTATCCTCTATGGCATCTACTCTGCTAGATAAATCAGTTAGTTCGCTTTTGATGGAGCGGTTGTTTTTCTCAAATACGGAATAGGGCACGTTGTTCTGAGCTTGAACCATCTCTTTCAGTTCTTTGAACTGCTTATCGATGTTTTTCTCAAACGTGTTAAACCGACCAGTTAGTTCACCCAACTGACTATATATCTTTGGATCTTGCATAATTATTTTGTCCGCCATAGGCTGCCGCCTGTGTGTTTCCTCACATATTTATAGTAGCATGTGCGAGGTAACAACATGCTACTATTTTTGACAAAATTATTGTTCTGGCGTTTCAGTTGGTGGAGTTAGCCCCAGGCCGTCTACCGCTGGTGCTTTAGGCTTACGACCACGCTTGGCTGGAGTTTTCTTCTCCTCGCCTGGCGTAGTGCCAAGTACTTCATTAGGGTCAAATACCCCCTGGAACGCCTTAGACAGGAATCGTTCCATCTCCTCATCAGAGGAAAGCACAACAGACATATTCAGAGGTGATTCCTGAGCATACTCTTTAAACATACGCTCAATACCAATATAGGCCTCCCACCCCGGGATAACTACCTGCTCACCCGGCTTAAGGATACGCACGTGTGACTCACCTGGCTGAACAAAGACAGATACCCTATCCGACCACCGCTTCTCCTCTGCTGGATCAACATATGTCCATCCGGTTGATCGATCAAATGGGTTAGCCACCTTTACATAGTCGGTGGGGCGAAATAGCTCATGCATACGCTCACTAATGTTTAATTTACTCACAGGACTTTGGGTGCTCGCCAATAGCTCCTGCTCTAGCCTTTTTTGTACTTCATCCATGTTCTATATACTCCCCTTAAAACATACCTTGATTAATTGCTTCTTCTGCTATATCAGACACTGATTTAAAACCGTTTGAATTGATCCTATCAGACTCTTTTGGCACTACCGCTGATCCTCGTGTGCCACGACCGCCGCCAGAGATATTACGCGAGGCTGCTTTCCGCGCATCATCTGTCGGGTTGTCACCTCGATATAACTCCGGGTGTTCGGCCTTGAACAGGCGCCCAGCAGTTTCAATAGATATCTGCTCGCCTTGTTTACGTAAACCGTCCCAGAAGTCAAGGATCTCTTCAGCCCGCTTGACTCCTGCGTCATCATTAAAACCGTCTGCATTAGCTGCGGTTGTAATCTTCGGGACAATACCCTGATCGATCAGCTTATTGACCTCATCGAAAATATACTTATTGAACTCATGCTCACTGTTGGCCTGTTCTTCTACCCGGCTCTGATCGTTTAGGTACATCCTCATACGCTCAGCTAGGACAGATTGTGCTGGTAGGTCTACGCTGTAAAACTTATTCTTAGCTTCTTCGCTCTCCCACTCAAACCCTTTTGGAAGTTGTTGATATGCTTTAACGCGTAGAACCTCGCCATTCTTGCCTCGCGCCTCAAGAAATGGTAGGGCAGTATAGACAATACGTTGCGTCTCGTCCATATTCTCCCATACCTGACTTGGCAATTCGCTAGGCACCTCTAAGCCATCTGTTTGTTCTTGTTTTTGTTTCCCCTCTTCCTCTTCTTTGCCCTGAGGCGGCATTTTGCCACGACGTTGTAGTTCAGCTAATAATTCGTCATCAGATAGTTCTGATGCTTCTTTAGTTTTTTCTCCTCCGTCTTCAGGCGCGCTGTCCTCGCCTTCCTGGCTGCCATTTTCTTCTTCTGTTTGATTGTTTTCTTCGGTTGGTTGGTCTTCAGCACCACCGTTTTTCTCCCCCTCATTTGCTTCAACAATGTCCTGAGCCCCATTGTCCTGTGTGTCATCAGTTGCTGTGACATCTTGCTGGCTGTTGTCAGATACGTCTTGCATAGTACTGTCGCTAGCAGCACTTTGTACGAGTGTCTCAATTTCGCCCATTCCTCCCCCTTTGGATAATAATGATAGTTCAATTTTACTATCAAAATATCCCTGTTGCAACTATTTAGCCAAAGATACTCTCTAGCGCACCAGCCCCCGACATTTCACCGACCTCCTGAGCTGGTTGAATCGTTGGGCTCGGCACATTATCTGGAGATGGGGCGCTAGGGGCAGCTTTCTGTATCACCTCTGCGAGTTCCTCCGGAGGAATCGGCGGCTGCGCTGGTGCTGGCTGCCCTGAGGCGCCATATTGTTCTGCGCCAACAGGCGGATTTGGGCTGTCTGACTCTGGTGTGTCTAGGATGGCACCACTCTCTGTGTCTTGGTCTAGTTTAGCCCGCTGTCGCAACCCAATAATCACATCTGTGATAAAGTCTGCCCACTTCTTCTGACGATCCTTAGACGCATATAGGAATTCATCAGTCATCATTAGCTCCTTAGCTGCCTTGATGTATTCTATCTTGACATTCCGGCGAGGTTTAGCATCGTGGCCATTCATGATCACAGAGAAGTCGATATAGGCATCCCTGTCGGCTACTTCTGTATCAATATCACTGAGCAACAGTGTAGGATCCATCTTAAACTTCATCAGGCTGTCATACCGTTTGACAGAATCCTTTAGAGACAGGTCCTTGAACAAACTATATGGATCAATCAAGCCCATTCGTGCAAGTGCCATACTAATGTTCTCTTGGCGTTCGCGGTCAACTCGTAGCAGTGAGCCGTGCATCACTGAAATATGAGCAACATTAGGCATAGTGCTACGGGACAACTGCACACTCATAAACTTGCCGTCTGTATCACGCGAGGCAAAAGAGTGTTCCTGATCGTAATAGACTTTCATCATCTGGACTAATAGGCGGAAATAACGATCAACTGAGTATTCAATCTCTCGGACGAACTCATCTTGTCGGCCGCCAGCCTGGTTTTGTATCATCTTAGCCTCGCCTAGGGTGCCAACATCTCGCTTAGAATCGTCACCACGGAACTGTGAGGGGCTACCTAGGATATTGTGAATACCGTTCTTAATGTCCTGCTTGTCTTCAAGAACATAGTTAGGCAGCAAGTGTGGTGGGATCTCCCCGAAAGAGTTTGCAACAGGTTGCTCGTCCGGTAAGTCCATCTGCAATATCTGGTTTGGCTTACGTGGGATAGTGCTTCTAAGGTCTCGGTCTTTGATCGCTCCACTTCGTATAAGGAGGGTGCTGTTAGCCGTATCGGCATTGTCGGTTATCTGGCTACCGCGTTTATTAAGAATAATCTGTAGAGGCACAGCTTGCTCGATAGGAGTCGTTTGGTCAATAAGACTGCTGCCATCGTTCAAGAAGTTAAAGAACACATACGGCTTAGTTGGTATATCGAGGAAGTTTTTGATATTCACGCCCTCTTTACTATAAAGAAAGTTAGGGTTGCGCATTTTGTCTAGGATAACATCACCAAAATACCAGGCTACACACTCGCGATCCTCGTCATTCTCAGCTGTTTCGTCTGTGAACCATACCTCATTGTATGAGATTATAGTGCCCATCAACTTAGATGTTTTACGCTCCCGACCAAGTGCGCGCATAATCTCTTTCTCCTTGCCCGGGAACTTCTTCATGATTGTTGCGACAGAATCAGTACATATCTCAACAATGAATTTAGGCTCTTCGTCCTGCCTACAGTCCTTATCCAGGATAAGCCTATCTGGATCGACGACTACAGGGATAATATCTTTTACCAGATCGTCCCACTTCAATTTAATAACACCAACCCTCTTGATATACACACTCTTAGCCACAGCCTTAATCTTCTTGGCTAACTGATGGCGCTCTGTATGAATATTGACCGCGTGCTCCAGGTCTTGTGCCATCACCATTGACTGCGTAGTGTCATCTTCCGGGACTATTTCGCAAGAAGGCGTGTTCCCAGATACATAAGCAATAATTGACTGTGTGCCTACATAAATCTGGTTATCGATATAGACGCTCTGGTGATCGTACACATTGCTTAGGTCTATTTGCTTACCTAGGTAGAAACGCTCATTACGCTCACGAGCCTCTTTTAGCCTATATTCACTGTTCCAATAGGAAACACTGTCTGCCACCCATCGGCTAAAGTTAGCAATAAGCTCCTTGTCGCTAAGGTCTAATGACAAAACTGGCTTATCTTCGACAACCCCAGTATCCTCCAGGATATTGTCTGTGCCAGTATTCATTTCCAACAGCGCTTCATCGTCCATATTGTGTACCTCTTACCTAACGGGTAGCTTTTATCGCTTCCTACCCCTGTTTAAATAACATTTTACCATATCTGGCGCTGTGTTGGTTGGTCGACAGAGGCGTCACTTACTATACTTTCTATGTCAACCCCCATATCTTTTGCGGCGATACGCCCACCAGACATAAAGGACTTTTTAGGCTTCACGCGCAACTCTGCACCATTAATAACTATTCCTCGTACTCTACGGCCGGTTAGCAGGGTGTAAAAAAGGGAATCTAGCGCGTGGTCAATACAATTTGGGTCTATCTCTTCACCACCACTTTCTTTGGCGTAGACAATACCAGGAAGAGTCTCTATGAGGTACTCACACGAATTATGTATCTGGATACCAGGTTTACCATCTGATGCATCTGCGAGCATACCATGCATTGTTGTAATGGCCGCTTTCTTCACCTCGCGCGTTAGTTTGCTGGCTCTCACTATCCGTGGGCGCTTGTCTGGCGGTAGTTTCTGCAATTCGTTCTTAAATACATTGACAATAGGCTCGCTGCCGCCCAGGTGGCTATATGCATCGTGCGGCATGGCTAGCACATCGACAGGGTCCTTCTCCTGCATCTTAGCGAACTCCTCTGCCCACCACTGAGGGGTTTTATGATTATCATGCTTCTCCCGGTAGACAAATGAGCGCTCCTCCTTCTCGGTAATTTGATCAAAGGTGGCCCATAAGATCACACACTCATCATTATATCCCCAGTCCATACCAGCTATCTTAAACAGCTCCTTGCTATTGAATAATTTCTCATCTATCCCCCAGTCATAGAATCTGGAGAATGTATGCTTACTGCGCCTAAAGTCACTGAATACAGCTCCAAACTGGATATCCCAATCACCATAACGCCAGGCACGGTACAGCTCAGGATCAGTTCGTTTTAAATCCTCAAACTGCCGCACATACTCCGGGTCGTTTTCCAACAATATAGAGTTTGAATCAATTGTAGCTGGTATATATGCTCTCCATGTACCAGTTTCTTTGTCTACGATTGTTTGCCAGTGAGTTTCCTGCACATTGCCACTATCGTCACGCCACCTATAGACATGTTTATACACCTTAGCGAGATCAGGGTCTGGTGTGACAAAACGCTTCTTTACCCAACCCATACCCACGCCGCCAGGGTTGGTAGTGTTGAAAATCTGCGGGAAAAGATGTTTGTACTTTGAACGGGCCGACTTAATAAGTTTTACGTACATATCTTCACGGGGTATCTGTGTAAGTTCTTCTATATTGATTCGGCAGTATTCGTGCCCTTGGTATTTCATATAGGCATCGCCATCCTTTAAATGGCCACCTAGAATACGCCCTAGCCCTTTTCCAGATAACACCATAGGCTTGCGCCGTAATTTACAACCCATTGCCTTGTACGCTAGGCTAGCTCGGTCTTCAAAGTCGGACAGGTCTTCTGCATTACGGCGTACAACAAGCTGTTTTGCACGAGGGTCTTTTAGCCTATCTGCCAGAATGGCTATCGAGGCGTCTGTCTTGCCAGGGCCACGAGCACCGCCAAAGAGTATCTCCCTGTATCGCCTATCCTTGCTTAATGCTACTGCAAGAGTTTGCGGGCCGGGAAGAGGCACCCAATAGCCTTGGTCACGGTACTTTTTGGCTATCTTAGCTTCTAGTGTTTGCTCATTTTTAGCCATTTATACCTCCTGTGATGTTAATTTTGGCACAAAAGACACCTTGCGGAGACAAACCCCGACATTTCGTTGTCTCACTTTTTCGATATATATCATGAAACGGGTATTTGCACTTATTTATCTAGTTCTCCACCCTGGTTTCTGATATCCTCATCGACCATATCCATAGGTATGGTAGGAATAACGAAACCCTTGATAATCGCGCTTAGCCCCTCTGACGCGTCTAGATCAACGCTCTGCTTTGGTTTACCCTCAGTACGGTCAGTAACCTCTCTTGTCTCCTTCAGGCCGTCCTCATCGCTTCTCATGGCCCTAGTGACACGGGTTAGGGCTATCTTTTGGGCGACTGTTTCAGGCTCAAAATCCTCTAGCTCTTCTTTGCTCATCGTGAGGAGTTTGTGATATTGATAGCTAATAGAGTCATCTTTCCTCCATCTACCACTGTTACGGTTCTGTGGATTATCCCCAAAACCACCGATTCCCTTAGGATTATTCCCAACAATTCTTCCTTCTTGCTTCCTTGTTGTATTTTTTACCTCACCCTTACCGCTTTCGCTCACACCTTTGCCTGGTACTTTACCCATATAGATATATCCTTACCCCTTAAATAGATCACGTTTATACAGTAATAATACCATCTGGATCTATGGTTATCAATATAATATAGCCAGCATATTAACTGGCTATACTTCTATGGGTGTTATGACATGCGCTGCTACCGGCTACCGGCTGTCGCCTGATCCCCCTAATACTCCACGCTTCTGTCTATCTTGTAGCTTTTTTAGGTTAGATTCGGCAATATCTTGTAGGTCTGTACCAAGATAATCAGATAGAACTGCAATATACCATAATACATCTCCTAGCTCTTTCTTTATGGAGTCGGTTGTGTTGTCTGTGATAACTGCGTTATTATCCCGTACTGCCTTCTTTAACTTCTCCATGACTTCACCGGTCTCTCCTGCTAGGCCTAGGGCTAGGTGGAATATCTCGTTAGGGGAGTCGTGATTAATGGCAGTGGTGAGTGCTTTACTTTGGTAGGTGTTAAAGTCCACGGCGTGCGTCCTCCTGTTCTATGTATAGTGTGTAGTCATCGCTTTCTGCATCGCGATGAGCTTCTGCTATTTTGCTTGTTTCGTATATAATATCTATATCAGCGCCGATCATTTGATCATTGAACCAGTCTCCTAGCCCGAAACGGTTACAGAAGTATAATAGCGGGTCGTCTGCTAATTCTAGGTCGTGCATAAGCTCAAATAGCTCGGCGGACGTGTATTCGAACAATACATCCTGGATTATAGGTATTATTTGCTTTTTATCCATTGTTGCCCTTTCTTATAAAGATTATTTATACTTTCCTGATAGATATTTGTCCATTTCTTCGTTCTTAAGTCGCTTTGTGTCTCCGTTGTCCCCTATACAATACCCCCGCTGTATTTGGTCGGTTTCCTGCCATGAATAAGCTTTGCCAAATTTCTCTCTGCATAGTCTAGAAAGGCTGTCGTTTGTTTGTTTTGACTGTATGCATACCAAGACAATGATAAAGATAATTAATACTATCGTTAGCATTTCCCATAATGGGGTGTACCTGCTATCTCTATACATCGCTCCCCCTCTTAGCACGACGCACAATACAGCCGACTATTGCCCCTAGTATATATAGCCCTAGAATTGTCACTGCTACTTTCATATTTCCCCTTTCTTCTTTAATTGTACTTTCAGTATAC
>ERZ773070.317-NODE-317-length-36687-cov-13.200098_pt1 | contig 36687 bp, 36 predicted proteins | sample MGYA00580618_ERZ773070 | MGnify/ENA primary metagenome ERZ773070 (study PRJEB29015, sample SAMEA2738023) | human oral metagenome | biome: human oral; feature: human-associated habitat; material: dental | place: China | collected 2019 ... | reverse complement strand
ACAATAAAACCATGGCGTTGGTGGCGGAAATTGCTGATACTGATTGGATTGAGACTGAAAGCGAAGTTGATGCCTTGTTTCTGGAAAGCGAGATGGTCAAGCGCTATATGCCGCGATACAACGTGCTGCTACGCGATGATAAATCGCAGATGTATGTGCGAATCGACATGAAAAGTGAGTGGCCGACCGTCAGCTTTACGCGCAATCCAGCTGATGACGGCGCGGAATACATTGGCCCGTTTTATAATGGCTTCGCCTTGAAAAAAGCGCTGCGATATTTGCGGCGAGTATTTCCCTATTTAACTAGGCAGCGCCGTCCGGGGCAGTCGAAATTGGATGAAGATTTGGGCTTGAGTCCGCGGCTGAGTGATGGGTCAGTCGCCTACAAAGCTACTTTACGCAAGCTCATCAGCTACATCAAGGGCAATCGTAAAGCCATCGTTGCCGAGCTGGAACGCGACATGAAAACGGCGGCTGGGCTGCACGATTTTGAGCGGGCAGCCGATCTTCGCAATAAGCTACGCGCTATGCAGGAGTTGCAGCGGCGGGTTTGTTTTGGCGACAAAGAATTTTTGGATATTTCGAAGGACAAGGCGCTGGCTGATTTGGCGAAACTGTTGGGCCTAAACGGTATCCCAGCACGCATCGAGGGCTATGACATTTCGCATATGAGCGGCCAGCAAGTTGTCGCCAGTATGGTGGTATTTACCAATGGCGCAAGCGATCGGGCGGAGTACCGCAAATTCAAAGTCAGTGAGAAAAATGATGACACCGGCAATATGTATCAGACAATTTTTCGCCGGCTGAGCGAGCGTCATCTAAAAAGCTGGGGTCGTCCTGATCTGCTGCTGATTGATGGCGGCAAAGGCCAGCTAGCGGCGGCTATCAAAGCGCGTGATGAGCGTGGCGTCACTGTGCCGATCGTCAGCATCGCCAAGCGCGAGGAAGAATTATTAGTGCACAAGACTGGTTCGCAAATTGATACGGCATTCATTGAGCAAATGCGGTTGCAGCCGCGGGCGGACATCGTTATTCATGAAGATGGTGACGTCTACGTGGTGAATTTACACCCAGACCAGCGCAATGCCGGCTCGCACTCAAAAAACTTACGAGCTAGCACGGGGCAAAATCGTGAAGAATATCCGACGGCGGACGAGAATACCCTTGCGACAACTGACATCGTCAAACTGTTTCAGCGCATCCGTGACGAGTCGCACCGCTTTGCCGTGAGTTATCACACGGCGCTGAAGCGTCAGCAACAAACGAAAAATCAGCTGGAGGAAATTCCTGGTGTGGGGCCAAAAACCCGCGCCAAATTGCTGAAAAAATTTGGCAGCTTCCGTAACATTGTTAGCGCCACAGAAGATGACCTAGCGTCGGTGATTGGCCAGTCGCGTGCTCAAATCGTCCACAAATATATTGCGGCACAGCGTACCAATAACTAAAACGCTTGTGCTATACTAACAATATGAAACGCGGTTTTACCATTATAGAAGTGCTTGTTATGATATCGGTCATAGCCATTTTGACCACTATCGGAATCATTAGTTACGGCAATTGGCGCCAGAAGTCATTGCGCGATGCTATCACGGCTGACCTCAAAAGTGCAGCGCAGGCTATGGAGCAATACCGCAATTTTCACAATGCCTATCCAACACTACCCGCTGGCGCATCAATACCAAATTATAACGGTGGCCCTGTTCATGTGTATATTCAGGGCGCTGATGGTAAAGAATTTTGCATTGAAGCGACGCGTGGCTCTCAGAAAATGCACATCACCAGCAAGAGTTCGAATGTGAGCGATGGCGGCTGTTCGTGACGTCTAGCTATTGTGAAAATGCGAACAGATTATTATAATAAGTAGCAGTGTGATGAAACGGCAATTTTTTGTATTTCTATTCAGATGGGCTATGAACTCATTTGGCATCTGGATATCGTTGCGACTTTTAGGCACCATGTCGGATGGTGGCTTGTTGACGTTTCTACTGGCTGGTTTGATATTTTCCGTCATCAACAGTATGCTTAAACCGATCATTATCATCTTGTCGCTGCCAGCAATTCTGTTGACATTGGGACTGTTCACGCTGATTATCAATGGTCTCATGGTCTACCTCGCTATTGTGCTGGCTCCAAACGTTTCCATAACATTTGGCGACGCAATTATTGCCGGCATCATCCTTAGTTTGGTAAACTATATAGTAAGTAGTGTGGTTGATTTACGGACTGCGCAAAAAGAACAGGAGAGTTAGATGAATTTGGAACAACTTTTACCATATATCACATTAGGATCAGCATTTTTGATGATTATTACCATTTTGTTGCAACAGCGCGGCGCTTCACTTGGCGCAGGGTTCGGATCTTCTGGTGAATTGTTTACGACACGCCGTGGTTTTGACAAGAATTTGTTTGACGTTACCATCGTTCTGGCTGTAGTTTTTGTGCTATCAATCTTGGCTAGTTTGGTCTTGCCGGGGCTTAAAGGCTAGGTTGTCGTCATGGCAGAGGCTGGAGGCAAGCCGTCTTGGAAGCGGTTCCAAAAAATGAGCGCTTCTGGGAAAAGCTTAAATCGTCGAGCTGTGAAGATCGAAAAGGGCGTCATCAAGCACGCACATAAGTTCGTGACATCCCGTCTCGACAGATTGACAGAAGTCCGCCGAGAAGTTATCGGTTGGGCAGTGCTATTGATGATATTGGTTGGTCTGAGCGCAGGGCAATGGACTATTTTTCGTGCAGCCTACACGAAGGATGCACCTCAGGGAGGTGGCACATATTCAGAGGGAGTTTTAGGATCGCTGGAAACCCTCAACCCCTTGTTTGCACGTTCTAATGCAGAACGGTCTGCTGCGAGGCTAATGTTCGCCAGCCTCTATCAATACGACAATACTGGACACCTCAAGGGAGATTTAGCAAAATCAATTGCCATCAACGGCACCGAGACTGAATATACGATCACTCTGAAAGATAATCTTCACTGGTCTGATGGCCACTCATTGACAGTCGATGACGTTATATTTACGGTTAATCTTCTAAAAAACCCCAAGGTTGGCGCTTCAACCGACGGTTGGGCATCTATTAAAGTTCGGAAAACTGCCGACAACACTGTAACATTTGTAACCCCATCCACCTATGCACCATTTTTGCATACGTTGACGTTCCCAGTTGTTCCAAAACACGTGTTGGAAAACGTAGCACCAGCTGCTCTGCGTGATCACTCGTTTGGACGCTCACCGGTCACGAGCGGACCATTCAAATTCCGACTCTTGCAGACAGATAACCGGGAGAGTGGCAGAAAAGCCGTCCATATGACGGCAAATGAAGCATATCACTTTGGTAAGCCAAAGCTAGACCGTTTCCAGCTGTACGCATATGCCTCACTGGATGAGATCACAAAGGGCTTGAGAACCAGTGAAATCATGGCCACGCCAGAGCTGACCTATGCTTCTCAGCCAGAAAACGTCAAGAAAATGTATGACATGAAAGCTTATGAAACCCATAACGGGGTGTATGCATTGTTCAACAGCAAGAGTCCGATTCTTCAATCTCCATCCATTCGCAAGGCTTTGGTGCAGTCAGTCGACATCATTGCGCTTCGCAAAAAGATGCCACAACAAACAGGCGAATTGACAGGACCGATTTTGCCGGAACACACTGAGGCAGAGCTGGAAAGGCCGTTAACCCGTGATGTAGAAGCAGCCAAAAAGGTACTGGATGCAGAAGGTTGGACGGTGTCTGGCGGTGTGCGTAAAAAGGGCGATCAGTCACTGAAACTGTCAGTTGTTTCCTTGCAGGGGTCTAAGTATGAAAATGCAGCTAATTCGTTGGCTGAGGCGTGGCGAAATGAGCTCAATGCTGAGGTGGAAGTCAAGATTGTTGATGCAACAGATGCTAATCAGGATGTTCTCAGATCAGTGCTGCAACCACGTAATTTTGATGTCTTGATATATGAGTTGGTGCTTGGCGGTGACCCAGACGTCTATGCGTATTGGCACTCGTCACAAGACCAACGCGATCAACGAGGTTTGAATTTTGCAAACTATAATGACGCCATTTCAGATGACGCATTAGTCGGTGGTCGTGGTAAGCGTTCTCCAAAACAGCGCGCGGATTATTATCAATCATTTGTACGGCGCTGGCAGGCATCCGCTGCGTCACTGCCGCTGTACCGTCCAACAGTTGAATACATCAAATTACCATCAGTCCAGGCTGTAACGCAAAATACTCGACTGGTTTCGCCAACTGATCGCTTTGCTGACGTGATCTATTGGACAGTTCGCCAAGATTCAGTTTACAAAACGCCATAGTGTCAGGTATAATGATGACAGTCGTGCGGGCGTGGCGGAATTGGTAGACGCGCTAGCTTGAGGGGCTAGTGAACTTAGGTTCGTGGAAGTTCAAGTCTTCTCGCTCGCACCAAATGGAATTATTTGATTTTACTATGACAGACTTGTCACAAAATGATAAACCTCAAGTTCGTCAAATTATTAAGACTCTGACTGGTGTTTTGGTAACAGTTTGGCAGACATCGCCACGGACTATTATTATTCAAGCAATTGGAGCGGTATTAACGGCATCCTTGCCGCTTGCAACAACGTATTTTGCGGCGTTAACAACCACCGCACTGACAGAGGCATATACTGGCAGCGGCGACTCACGCCAACTACTCCTGTATGTGATTATGACGGTGGTGCTGGGCGTGATCATGAGTTTTTGGGGAATTGTGCAGGCTTATTTTGAGCAGTTGATGCGCTACCAGCTGGAATCAAGCATTAACGACCAGATGTTTGCTCGGCTACATAGTCTAGATTTTTGGCGGTATGACGACCCAGTGACAATCGATATGTTTGATCGAGCGAGGCGGTTTGCTGGCTCGTTTTCATATCTGTTTTCGCGACTAACCAATATTGCGACAAATACTGTCTCGCTAGTAGTTGGGTTATGGATCATCTCGTCAGTCAGTTGGTGGCTGGGGCTCCTACTTATCGTGGCTATCATTCCTAGCGGCGTCGTCCAATTTCGGTTGTCTCGTTTGACGTCAAACTATTGGCGCAAAAATACTAATGTTAGACGACGCATGTGGTGGATTGAATATGCGATTAGTAAACCTGAGAATATCGTCGAAATGAGACTTTATGGCCTTGTCAAGCATCTGTTAACGGAGCGGGCTACTTTGCGCGATAAAGACCAGTTGCAAATGATTAAATATGAGCGCAACTTTATGGCTAAGCGCTTTGGCGGCGAGATGTTGCAGGCGGCCGCAGAGGTAGCGGCTTTGGTGTGGGTGACACTGGAGATCATCGCGCATCGCCAGCCAATCGGTCAGTTCGTGTTGGTGCAACAAATGGTGAGTCGAGTACTCGGCAGTGTCGACAGCCTGATTTCGACGTATAATTCTATTGATGAGGAAGTGGCAAATATGGTCGATTATCAGCGGTTTATGGAATTGCCGCTAGCTGATACCAAGCCGAGCCTAGCGCTTAGCATGAACAAGTCAATTACGGTGGGTAATGTCAAGTTCCAATACCCAGGTAGCAAAACTCTGGTGCTCAAGGGCTTGTCGCTGGAGATCAAGCGCGGCCAGCATGTGGCGATTGTTGGCGAGAATGGCGCAGGTAAAACCACGCTGGTGAAATTATTGACGGGGCTGTACCAGCCGACTAGTGGCGAGATTTTGATTGATGGGCGAAATCTTAGCGAAGTAAATGTAGCTGATTGGCACCGACAATTGGCTGTTTTGAGCCAGAGTTTTATTCGCTATGATTTTGCGACAGCTCACGAAAATGTGTGGTACGGTGATGTTTCTCGTGAGTTAGACCGAGACAGGCTGGCGGCTGCACTTAAGCAGGCGGAAGCTGGTGACTTCGTCAAGAAATTGCCAAAGGGTGGGGATAGCTATGTTGACAAATGGATGACGGATGATAGTGATGACAAGGGTGTCGATCTGTCGGGCGGGCAATGGCAGCGGCTGGCTCTGGCACGCAATTTTTACCGCAACGCACCAATTGTTATCTTGGACGAGCCGACGAGCGCTGTTGATGCGGCGGCTGAGGCACGAATTTTCCGCCACTTGTTTGAGCAAAAAGACAAAACCATCATCGCTATCAGTCATCGCTTGAGCACCGTGAAAAAGGCTGATGTGATTTACTTTATGAAAGATGGTCGAATTGTCGAGCAGGGAGCGTGCAGCGAATTGATTGCTAAACGCGGCGAATTTTACGAGATGTTCAAAGAGCAGCTGTAATTTGATATAATGGGTGAAGTGGCGCGTTGGCGGAGCGGTTACGCAGAGGTCTGCAAAACCTTTTAGACGAGTTCGACTCTCGTACGTGCCTCCACGAAATCATAAGCGCGAGTGGCGGAATAGGTAGACGCGAGGGACTTAAAATCCCTTGGCCAAAAGCCGTGCGGGTTCGATTCCCGCCTTGCGCACCACCACTGCTGAAATAGCAAAGTGGAGGGGCGAGATCGACAGATTACGCCTAGTTGTGCTATACTAAAATTGTTATTAACAAAAGGAGATTCTTACACAATGGACCCATCAAAAATCATATTGATTACCGTTGTCGCTGTCGTTGTTTTGGTTATTTTGCTGTTGATCGGCATATACAATGGCTTGGTGAAACTGCGCAACCGTGTCGATGAAGCATGGAGCGATATTACTGTGCAGCTCAAGCGCCGGACTGATTTGATTCCAAACTTGGTCAACTCAGTGAAGGGCTATGCGACTCACGAAAAAGAAGTGTTCGAGAAGGTCACCCAGGCTCGCTCGGCGATCATGGGCGCCCAGAATGTTGCCGATACTGCAAAGGCTGAGAATATGATGGCGGGTGCGCTGAAGAGTCTGTTTGCGGTCGCTGAGTCATATCCAGATTTGCAGGCAAACCAGAACTTCTTGCACTTGCAGCAAGAGTTGGTCGACACCGAGGATCGAATTCAGGCAGCTCGCCGCTTCTACAATGGTGGTGTTCGCGATCTTAACACAAAGATTCAGACGTTCCCATCGAATATGATCGCTGGTATGTTTGGCTTCAAGAGTCGCGAGTTCTTTGAAGTTGAGGACCGCGCTAGTGTCGACAACCCAGTAGAGGTGAAGTTCTAGAAGAATTTTCCCCACCAAGGAGCCGCCTGCAGCCAAGACAGGCGGTTTTTATTTGGTACGCTTGCGACTGACGCGGGAGTGAGGGTCAGCTTCTCGAGCAAGAGCGGTCGTCCGTGATATAATGAATACATGTATAGTGCAGTCTCTCACAATAAGCGAAACACCCTGCTGATTATGACCGTTTTTGTTGTTATTATTGGTCTGATTGGTTTGTTTATCAGTATGTATATGGGTAATTACTCAATCGCCGCAATCATGTGTGGTTGTGCGCTGATTTATGCGGTAGTGCAATATTTTATTGCTAGTAAGTTAGCCATGGCGATGGTTGGTGCGCAGCAGATTGAGAAGCGTGATATTCCGGAGCTGTGGCGTGTGGTGGAGAATCTCGCAATTGCCTCGGGCATGCCGATGCCAAAGGTGTATATTATCGATGATCCGGCGCCAAATGCTTTTGCGACTGGCCGAGACCCAGACCATGCGATTGTCGGGGTGACGACTGGTTTACTCGATATCATGACGAAGCGAGAACTCGAGGCGGTGATGGCGCACGAGATGAGCCATGTCCGTAATTATGACATACGAGTGAGTATGATCGCCTTTGGTTTGGTCAGTGCTATTGGCGTGTTGGCGGATATCGCTCTACGGATCATGTGGTACGGTGGGGATCGCGACAGAGAAGATAATAACCCACTCATCTATCTTTTTGGCATAGTTATTGTTATTTTTACACCTATTTTAGCAACGATGACTCAGCTGGCAGTTAGCCGTCAGCGAGAGTATTTGGCCGATGCTTCAGGTGCATTGCTGACTCGTGACTCTGAGGGTTTGGCAATGGCACTAGAGAAACTCAAGCAGTATGGCCGGCCGATGCAACGGCAAAGTACTTCTACGACTAATCTGTTCATCAACGACCCGCTGAAACCTGGTTTTTTGGCACGGCTGTTTAGCACCCACCCACCGCTTGAAGATCGCATCGTTCGGTTACGAGCAAATGCACAAAAAATGTAAGGAACTAATCAACAAGGATGAAACGGAAAACCACTACCCAACATACGCGCTCTACCAAATCGTCCCCGCAGGTAGCGCGTAATGAATCTCGCCAGACAACCAACAAGCCAGCAAAGAAGCCGACTCTTAGCCAGCGCCGCCGAGCCTTTTTGGCGCGCCGTCCGCACCGCAGTTTCCGCGTGACACGCCGCCGAGATTATCAGCGGTCGCTCCAGTTGCCGGGGTATTGGGCATTGACTGTGCAGGTAGTGAAGTTATTATGGCGGCACAAGTGGACATTTATATGTCTAGCTCTGATCTACGCAGTACTGATGGTGGTCGTCTCTGGTTTGATATCACCGGATGTCTATCAGCAGCTTCGCGATCAGATCACTCAACACCAGGGTGATGTACCGAATGCGGCTGTCGCGACGATCGCCACCTTCATCGGCGTGGTGATCGGTCAGTTGACTGGGTCGGCGACCGATAATCTTAATCAGCAAGCGGTCGGTGGCTTGATCGGCCTGTTTGTCTGGTTGAGTACGATTTGGTTGGTGCGAGTCATCTTAGGTGGGAAAACACCGCGGATGCGTGATGGGGTGTATAATTCTGGTGGCCCGGTGTTGGCGCTGGCTGTTTTGGTGGTTGTGCTAATCCTCCAGCTCTTGCCAGCAGCGATTGCGATCATTTTGTACGATGCGGCAAGTTCGTCTGGTGTATTAACGCATACAGCGGTGCTCATGCTTGCCGGTGGCGCGACAGCGTTGGTGGGTGTTTTGTCGCTTTATTGGGCAACGTCGACAGTTTTTGCCATGATTATTGTCACGCTGCCAGGTACGTATCCTTTAGAGGCGCTCCGGCTGGCGGGCGATCTGGTGATTGGGCGGCGTATGCGGATTTTGCTTCGCTTCACCTGGCTCGCTTTTGTCATATTGTTGATGTGGGTTGTTATACTGGTACCGGTGATTATTATTGATGATGTTGTGAAAAAAGCAATCCCCATCGTCTCGCAGCTGCAATTGGTCCCAATTACTGCACTGCTACTCGCTGCTGCCTCAGTGGTGGTGGGGGCGGCCTATACTATGCTGTTTTATCGGAAAGTAGTTGACGACGATGCCGCCCCAGCCTGAGAGAGCGGGGCGGCCCTCACCGGCTCAAAGAGTGGCCGAACTGCGCCAGTTGCTGAATCACTACAGCTATCAATACCATGTGCTTGACGCGCCGACTGTCAGCGATGCTGTTTATGATAGCTTGTTTGGCGAATTGAAACAGCTTGAGGCGGCACATCCGGCTCTTGTGACGATTGACTCACCTACGCAACGAGTTGGTAATGTGCTCAAGGGTGGCTTTGCAAAAGTTCGCCACCGCTGGCGTATGGTCAGCTTGAATGATGTGTTTGATAAAGACGAGGTCGAAGCATGGGTGCAGCGGACTGATAAGTTATTGCCACATCGGCAGCATGAATTTTTTGCTGATATCAAAATGGATGGGCTCGCCTGTGCGTTGATTTATCACGATGGGGTCTTGAGCCAGGCGGTCACTCGGGGTGATAGCTTCGTCGGTGAGGACGTGACCCACAATGTACGGACAATTCGTAATGTGCCGTTGCGGCTTCATCAAGCGCCAGGGTTTGCGCGGTTCCTACAGGGGCGTACAGAAATCCGTGGCGAGATTGTGATGCTCAAGGCTGATTTTGCGGTGCTGAATAAACGGCAAAGAGCCAGTGGCCAACCTGAGTTTGCTAACCCGCGTAATTTGGCAGCTGGCACAATTCGTCAGCTTGACCCCGCCTTGGTCGCTGAGCGGCCGCTCCATTTTCGAGGCTACGATATCCTACGGGATGACCCGAGTGAGGTGCCGACCAACGGTTTTGCCTATCAGGCGTTGACAGCGCTTGGGATTCGGTGCAATACCCAAGCTCGGGTGTTTACGACATTGACTGAGGTGATGAGCTTTGTGTATGAGTGGGATGACAAACGTCATGAGCTGCCTTTTTATACTGATGGCTTGGTGATCAAAATTAACGATCGTGCACTGTATGCGACACTCGGCCTCGTCGGCAAAAATCCGCGAGGTGCCGTGGCCTATAAGTATGCGGCTGAGCAGGCGACGACTATTCTCCGTGATATCGTCATCTCAATCGGTCGGACTGGTGCAGCCACACCAGTGGCAGTGCTCGACCCAGTGACAGTGGCGGGGACCACGGTACAGCATGCCAGTTTGCATAATGCTGATGAGATTGCACGGCTTGATGTGCGTCGGGGTGATACTGTCGTGGTGAGCAAGGCCGGCGATATCATCCCGCAGGTCCAGCGTGTCCTAACCGAGCTACGCCAGCCCGGTACGGCGCCGATTGATTATCCGGCAGAGCTTGCGCGCCAATACCCAGAACTGCATTTTGAGCGGCCAGACGGTGAAGCAGTTTACCGAGTGAAGGGTGTGAGTGGGCCGCTGCTCCTCAAGCGGGCGTTGCAACATTTTGCCTCCAAGGCAGCACTTGATATTGAGACGTTAGGCGAGAAAAACGTTGAGGCGCTTGTCGATGCGGGCTTAGTGAAGGACCTGGCGGATATATATACTCTGACCAAAGAGGATCTGCTCCAGCTCGAGCGCTTTGCTGATATCTCAGCGCAGAAGCTAATTGATGCGATCGCTGCCGCTACCAAACCCTCCTTGGAGCGATTTCTATACGGGCTTGGTATTCGTCATGTTGGCATGCAGACGGCGATTGATTTGGTGGATCACTTCAAGAGCCTCGAGCGTATTGCCACTGCGACAGTGGATGAACTTTCTCTGGTCGATGGGATTGGCGTCGTGGTGGCTGAGTCGATCGTTGCCTGGTTCGCCGATACAGACAATGCTAACTTATTGCAGAAATTTGCCGCATTGGGCGTCGCGCCACATGTGGCCACCAAAGCTGACACGTTGGCCGGGCAGCGCTTTGTGCTGACGGGGACACTGTCGGCGATGTCGCGAGACCAGGCTGCTGAGTTAATCCGAGCCCATGGTGGTATATTTCAGACTGCGGTGAGCCATGACACGACGTATCTTGTGGCCGGTGGTAAAGTCGGCGCTGCCAAACGCAAAAAAGCTGAGCAATACGGGACACGTATTATTGAAGAGGCCGAATTTCTGGCGTTGATTGAGTCGGCCAACCAGCGTTAGCATGAGTATATGCTCCTCGCCACCTGAGTTTTAGAGGGGATTAATTATTGACAGAGGTGCATCACCACGTAATAGAACCCATTACTCCCTCGAACGATACCTACACCAGCCTTGTGCATATCAGCTGAAGTCAAAAGTGTGTGGTGGGTGGCTGAGGTTCGCCAGTTTTCGATTGATGACTGGTTCGAGGATCCTGCGGGCAGCATCTGCATAATCTCAGCGTGGCGTGATGAAGCGCAGGCTGGGGTGTGTTGAGTCAGTCGCTCCAGACCGCCTTCATGCGTCAAACTGTGGCGAGCTGCGACATATTTGGCCTGTTCTTCAGCGCTGTGGGATAAGGTGTCGACATGCGCAAGTGCCGATACATTGAGTGTTCCTCGCTCAGCGTTCGCCACTGCCAACACTCCCGCATGAGAGATAGCTGGGGTAGGGGCCGGTGCTGGTGCTGGCTGAGCTGGCTGTGGTGGCGCAGGGGCGGCCTTTGGCGGTGCCGGTGCTGGTTGTGGGGGAGCTGCCTGTTGCGGTGTTGGGCGTGCAGGTGGCGTTGTCGATGATGGGTCAGGGGCTTTCTTGACCGACGCGTCGTCTGCCTGAGTATTCTTCTGGTTCGCAGTATTGGCTGAACTGTCTTTGGTTGGCACGACCACTGTCTCAGCAGGTGTTTGATAGGCCTGTGTATTAGTAGTATGAGTATGAGTCCGCAACCAGACAATGATGCTGATAACGACTACAGCTGTCAGGACAATCCCGCCGCCGATGAGAAGCTTCTTTGACGCTTTTATACTCACTATAGTACTTATCATACTATAAATAGCTGATACACTCAACCTCACCCTCTCGCGGCGGCGCGTACCGCCCGTTGTCTTTCTCGTAGAAATAGTCTACAATAAGCTATGAGCTGGTACGCATAGGGGCATCCTATGCTGCCATTACAAACACAAACATGACAGAACATTGCCCCGGGTGGGCGCGTAACAGCTCTTTTGTGGCCGATGAGTGGTACGAGTCGTCGTACCATGGTATGATAGACAGTATATGTTGCGAAAATCGTTTGAGAAAAAACTGATCCGTTACACACGTCAATTTTTTGCGACGCACCCTGATGTCAAGCTGATCGCAGTGACCGGTAGTGCCGGCAAAATGAGCACCAAAATAGCCATAGCGACCGTCTTATCAGAGCAGTTTGCGGTGGCGATGCGCGAGGATGAGCCAACCTCGCACTGGCAAGTGTTGCTGCAGATTATGGGGGTGCACTACCCGGATATTCCAGAAAAAAAATGGAATTGGCTGATGCGCCGTCGTATGCTCAAGGCCGTGAAGCGCCGTGCCCATGCTACCCAAGCTGACGCCCAGGTGATTGTGCAGGAATTTAGCTCGATGGAAGTTGGTTTTTTGGCGTGGTTTGCTGATGTGGTCCTGCCTGATATTGCGGTCATCACGTCGGTCACTAGTGGTCGGATGCAGGTTGCTTATCCAGTTGAGCAAGTCGCTCAAGAGGTGCTGACCCTGGCTAATAATGCCAGATTTGCCATGATCAATCGTGATGATATTGATGGTCGGTTTGCGGCATTCTTGACAAATCCGCAGATGACGACGTACGGCACGAATAATATTGCTGAGTATTATTTTGATGAGCAATCTTTTTCGCTAGAAGACGGCCACAAGGGGTTGATGATAAGCCCTGAGTATCCTGAAGGTTTTGCTGTGACAGCTCGGCTTTTAGGTGTGCACAATGTTCGGCCGGCAGTGGCAGCTATGGCGGTGGCAGTGAAATTACAGACACAGCCAGAGGTGATCGCTCGAGGAATTGCTCGTCTGGCGTCGCTCCCTGGGCGTATGCGGATACTTCGAGGGGCTGTTGGCACGACCCTGATCGATGACACCTATAGTTCATCACCGTTGACTGCACAGGCAGCGCTGCAGACGCTCTATAGCTTGGAGGCGCCGCAGCGTATCGCGGTTTTTGGGACGATGAACGGGCTGCATCAAGAGGCCGGGCAGGCACATGCTGAGCTGGGGTCACAGTGTTCGCCGACTGAGCTTGATTGGGTCGTGACTGTCGGTAATATGGCAAATCAATTTTTGGCACCAGCTGCTCGCCAGCAAGGCTGCCAGGTAAAAGCGTGCCACGACGCATTGGAAGCTGGTGCGTTTGTGCGCGATAAGTTGCGGCCAGGATGTGTCGTATTATTCAAGGGGTCAAGCGGCGGTGTGTGGCTAGAAGAGGCAATCAAGATTAATCTACACAGCATCCGCGACGAGCGACTGCTTGTCCGCCAGTCAAAGCAATGGCTCGCGAAAAAAGACCAGTTTTTCTCGCGCTTTGGCGATTAAATGTTATACTAAAAAGGAAATCTAACACGGGTGGAAAGAGAGAAGGTTTTGGATATGGATAATAGTGCACAGAAAAAATCATCGCGGTCGGCCAATACCAAAGCGGCAAGCCCCCAAAAACCTACGAAACCTTCGGCGCATGCCTCAAAATCATCGAACGATGCCTCACCCGCTCAGACAGCACCAGCATCGCAGTCTGATGCAGCGGCAACTCCTAAACAGCCAATGTCTCGCCGTAAGAAAAAGCTGATTATAATGAGCGTGCTTGGTGCAATTACCACCATCCTGATAATTACAGCTGCGCTGCTTTATTTCCTCTGGTGGCAGTCACCGCGCAAGATGGTTGAAGACGCGCTATTTGGCGCTCTCACGTCACCGCAGAGCAGTATTACTATCAATAATTCTATTGCCATGTCTAGCCAAAGCAATGACGCTATCACACTGCAGGGTACACTGAACCGCCAGGGTCAGCAGATGGAGCTGCAGGTATCAGCGACGGTTCGTGGGTTGGGTGTAGAGAAGCCCCCTAAGCTGACATTAACCGGCGTGGTCACTGAGAATGGCCAAGTGTATGTCAAGGCGAAGGATATCAAGGAAGCGATCAATGAATATATTCGGTCCGATGATAGAGATCTAGCCAATCTCCTGCCCGATAAACAGCAGCAGGTTGCTGATGTTCACCGGCGGATGAAAGAAGCTGGCGAAAAGATCGTCAAGGAGCTTGATAATCAATGGGTACAATTAACCACAAGCGGTAATTCAGCCAACATCGTTTCGTGTGTGATGAAGGGCATCACGAAACCATCTCGCGACAGTGCGGCTCGGCAAGAACTCAGCCAATTCTACCAGAAGCATCGGTTTATTCAGGTCAAAAAGTCGATTGAGGATCGTGACGGCGCCAAGGGGTTTGAGATTGGGTTTGATGGGCAGGCGATTCGAGATGACAGCTTTGCTCACGACCTGTTGGAGCTGAGTATGTTTAAAGACATCGCCAAAGACTGCCAGGCAGATAGTCGATCCATGGCAAATGCTTTGAAGTTTATTGTCACTCAAGCAGCGGGCGATTTAGCTTCATCAGAGAACAGTGGATCGATGCGGCTGTGGGTCGACCCGTTGTCGCACCAGCTGCGCCAGTCAGAAGCGGCTCACACAATCGGGGGAACTAAGCTGAAGTCTCATTCAGCGGTTGACTTTAACAAAAAAGTGACTATTACCGCGCCAAAGCAAGCGAAGAGTCTCGATGAGGCGCTTGCAGTGCTGAAGTCGCTGAATATAGACGTCTTAATGCCGGTGCCAGCTCCTCAGCCCGGAGGTATTTCGACAGAGCTTTAGAGACTACCAGATATCCGTGATATACTGGCAGGTATGAAGCGATACAACCCGACTGATATTGAACAGAAATGGCAAGACGCCTGGGAGCGTGAGGGGACGTACGTCGCTAATCTTGCCGACAGCACAAAACCGAAGTATTACAGCCTGAGCATGCTGCCAGGAATTACCGGTGCGGGTATTCACATCGGTCATGGCCGGACCTTCCAGTTTGCTGACATCAAGGCTCGCTTCAAGCGCCAGCAGGGGTACAATGTCTACCATCCAATTGGCTGGGATAGCTTCGGTCTGCCAGTGGAGAATTATGCCATCAAGGTTGGCAAGACACCGCGCCTGGCACATGACGACGCAAAAGTTCACTTCAAGGAGCAGTTGAAGCGCCTTGGCTTTAGCTATGACTGGACGAAAGAAATTTCTACCGCCGATCCGGAATATTACAAATGGACACAGTGGATTTTTACGCAACTATATGCCCATGGGCTTGCCTATCAAAAAGAGCAACCACAGTGGTGGTGTGAAACTGACAACACGGTACTTGCCAATGAGCAGGTCGAGGGCGGCAAGTGCTGGCGCTGTGGCAATCCTGTGACAAAGCGCAACCTCAAGCAGTGGTTCTTCCGCATTACGGCCTATGCTGACGAGATTTTGGAGGCAACTGACGACCTGGACTGGACGGAAATGGTCAAAACCATGCAAAAAAATTGGATCGGCCGATCGGTCGGCGCTGAGGTCGACTTTGCCGTCAACGGTGGAGATGCGGTTATTACCGTATTCACCACGCGCCCTGATACCCTCTGTGGTGTGTCGTATCTGGCGCTCGCGCCAGAACATCCGTTGGTGCCACAATTGGTGAATACTGACACGCAGGGTAAAGTCGACGCATATATTGAGGCAGCACAGCAAAAGTCTGATGTTGAACGCCAGGAAAATAAGGACAAAACTGGCGTATTTACCGGCAGCTATGCAGTTAATCCGGTCAATGGCCAGAAGCTGCCAATTTGGGTGGCAGATTATGTTCTCGGTGGCTACGGTACGGGTGCGGTCATGGCAGTGCCGGCACACGATGAGCGTGACTTTGCCTTTGCTGAGAAATTTGATTTGCCAATTATTCAGGTGGTTGACAAGCCAGAGGATTCATCGGACATTGGTTGCTATACCGGTGAGGGTGAATTAATCAACTCTGGTCAGTTTAACGGCATACGCAGCGAGGATGCGCGTGAGCAGATTGTGGCCTGGCTCGATCAGCAAGGTACTGGCCGCAGCAAGACAACCTATAAAATGCGTGATTGGTTGATTTCTCGCCAGCGCTATTGGGGTGCGCCAATTCCGATCGTGCATGTCGATGGTCTCGAGCCAATTGCCGTGGCAGATGAGTGCTTGCCAGTAATCTTGCCAGAGGTCGAGAATTTCAAACCGACCGGTGGCAACACATCAGTCCTGGCGCAAGTTGATGATTGGGTGCGCGTGTGGGTTGATGTTGAAACGGGTAAAACCGTGCCGATCAGCGAGCCGAAGCCAGCGGGCGACAATTGGCGTGAAGGTCGGCGCGAAACTGACACGCTGGATGGCTACGCCTGCTCTAGCTGGTACTTCCTACGCTATCTTGATCCGCATAATGACGCTCAGGCGTGGGATCCAGAGCGTATTAATCACTGGATGCCAGTTGATTATTACAATGGTGCTGATCACGCGGTGGCGCACTTGCTATATAGCCGTTTTTGGACACGCTTTTTCTACAAACTTGGTCTCGTGCCGACGCCGGAGCCATTCAAGCGGATGATGTACAATGCTTACATTATGGCGCCCGATGGCCAAAAGATGTCTAAGTCTAAGGGTAACGTCATTGACCCGATGGAGATTATGGATAGCGGCTACGGTGCCGATGCACTGCGGGTCTATGAGATGTTCATTGCACCGTACGATATGGATGCGCCGTGGGATCCGCGCGGGGTACCGGGGACATATCGGTTCTTGAATCGAGTGTGGAATGTGGTGCAGGAGTTTGTGGTTGCGGATGCATCACCATCCTCCTCCAGAGTACACTCTTCACTCGCATCTCCACCGGAGATGGCTCGTGAGCGTTCGGCTGAAACGTCCGCTCTTCGCGAACGTTCCACAGCCTCTGTCGGAGGAGATGATACATCCACTGACCCTTCCTTGAGCGCCCCATCTTCATTGACCGACTCTTCTGAATTACTGCGCCTGGCTCACGCTACTATCAAAAAAGTCACCCGTGACATCGAGGACGAAAAGTTCAACACTGCGGTGGCAGCGATGATGGAGATGGTCAACGGTCTGTATAAGTGCAAAGAGGCGCACGGTATTCAAGCATCAGAAGACTGGCGATTTACGCTAGAGAGTTTACTGCAGATTTTGGCACCATTTGCACCACATATCACCGAGGAATTGTGGCACCAGCTCGGACACACTGATAGTATCCATATTACCCACTGGCCACAGTGGGATGACCGCTATCTGGTCAGCGACGATATGACAATTGTCGTCCAGGTCAATGGTAAACTGCGCGCCAAACTACAGCTACCGCACCAGGCTGACCAGGCCGCAGTCGAAAAAGCGGCGCTGGCAGACGAGGCGGTGGCACGCCATTTGGGTGGCCGGGCCCCCAAGAAAATCATCTATCTACCGGGTCGCTTACTCAATATTGTGGTCGCGCCGTAGTCAGATCAATCAAAAATCCCCACATTGTCTTGTGGGGATTTCGCGTAGCAAGAGAGTGTTTATTTTTTCACCAGTGTGATATCGGCGGGGTTAAGTTTAGCCTTCTGCCGGTTCACCCAGACGTAATTATTGTTTTTTTGTGCTTGGTCAAGGCCTAATCCCGGCAGCGCCTTCGCGACGTCACGTTCTGGTGCACCGTACCAGGTACCGTTCGCTTCTTCCTTGAAAACTCGAATGTGATCGGAGTGAATAGTGGCGCAGCCCTGTATTTTCACTTTGACTAGATCGGTCGGGTCATCTATTTTTGAAGTACGCGGGACTTCGCGAATAGTTATCTTTTGGCCATCTTTCCCGCATATTTGTAGTATCCCGCCAGGTGTTGTCTCCTGGCTGATAGTGACCTCTCGTTCGTTCATCCGGCTTGACTCAGTCTCGAAAGCGCCGCTGCAGCCTGCACAGCAGGTAGCCCAGATCAACGCGGCTGCGCCCATCGCTTTCCGTGCTCGCTTCTTTTTGTCTAAGCTAGGCGGTGTATCTGGTGTATCTGTATACAGATTATGAGAGCGCTCTGGGCATTGGCTCATCTTTGTTCCTTTCTTGTATTGGCAGCTATCGCTACCAGATAGAAATTATGTAGGTGTGATCGACATAGTAACACAAGAGGTCAAAAAAGTCAATATAGTATTCATCGGCCTCTTTGGTGGCCGACTTGAGATTTTTGGCCAGAACCGCTATAATGAAGCCCAAGCGTTTAACCAACTGAATAAGGAGATTGTTTGTATGGCACAACCAAAAAAGCAGAGTAGCCCTCGTAAAACCGGGCTTCGCCGGAGTCATTTAGTCGTTAAGTTAGCCCGTCGCGTAAACGGTACCTCACCAGTGAAAGCCAAGACCACCAAGCGCGAAACTGGCAAGAACATCAAATAATAACCAAATACGAACGGGACGCTGAAAGGTATGGCATCGAATCGTCATTTGGGGCGGATCATTGCACTGCAGACACTGTACGAGTGCGAGTTTCGTCGTGAGGTTGGTGATCACACAACTGCCTATGAATCGATACTGACGCGCAACCTCGCCAAGTATCAGTCAGCAGTTGAAGATACTGACTTTGTGCGGACAGTTGTTGCTGGTGTACTGACACATCAGTCGACGCTAGACGAGACGTTGCGGCCGCTGGCGCCAGAGTGGCCGATTGAGCAGATCGGTCGGATTGACCGAGCAGTGCTCAGACTGGGACTCTATGAGCTCTTGTATGCTGGCGATATTGTGCCGCCAAAAGTCGCGATCAACGAGGCAGTTGAGCTGGCGAAAGCGTTTGGTTCGGATAACTCAGGGAAGTTCGTGAACGGTGTACTTGGGACCGCGTATCGTACCCTTGTGGAGGATGCCGACAGTGAAAAGAAGCAACTTTGATGGGATAAAAAAATATTTTAGTGGCCGAAAAAAGCCGTCAATTCAGGAAATTGTCCGAGAGCCGACCGCCGGTGGTGTAGTCTTTCGGCGCAACCAGCAGGGTGACGTAGAATTTTTGCTCTATCAAGACGCGCGTGACCGCTGGACTATTCCGAAAGGCCACATTGAGCAGGGTGAGACAGCGCAAGCAACTGCTCGCCGAGAAATTGGCGAGGAGACCGGCCTCAAAAATCTTGAATTTCATGGCTGGTTGGGTAAGGTTAATTTTCGATATCGGCGAATTGACAAGCTGGTACTGATGACGACACAGGTTTATCTCGTCAAAGCCCTCGACCCGGATGAGAAATTGCAAAAGGAAGAATGGATGAATGGGCTCGCCTGGTTTAGTTTTCACGAGACGCTTGATGAGATTGAGTACGAAGATATCGGCAAGCTCATCCTGCTAGCAATGAAACGAATTCGTCAGGAGCAGCTATAATGAGCGGCATGAATACTGCACCGTACCAGGAGTTTGCGCAGCAAACGCTGGGGTTTGCTTTTCGCGATATTCAGCTGCTGGTGACTGCCCTCACTCACCGTAGTTACGTCAATGAACACAGGAAATCGGTTCATGAGCATAATGAGCGTCTAGAATTTCTTGGCGACGCAGTCCTGGAGCTGGCGGTGACTGAGTATTTGTACAACCATTTTGCTGAGCCAGAGGGTATTTTGACCTCATGGCGCGCAGCACTGGTGCGCACCGAAAGTATCGGTGATGCTGGTGATAAGCTTGGTTACAGCTCGTTGATTCGTATGTCGAAGGGCGAGAAGAACGGCTCGGCTCGGGCTCATCTACAGATTTTAGCTAATGCGTTTGAAGCGCTGATTGGTGCAATATATTTGGAGCGAGGTTTTGATGATGCGCGCGATTTTATTCACCGGCATATTATCGTGAGGCTTGATGATATCTTGGCGTCTGGCAGCTGGCGCGACCCAAAGTCGCACCTCCAGGAGGTGTCGCAGCGAATCGATAACCATACACCGGTCTATAAGGTGCTTGCTGAAGAAGGGCCTGATCATGACAAGGTGTTTACGCTTGGAGTATTTGTGGGCGATAGGTTGATGGGGCAGGGTGTTGGCCCATCGAAACAAGTTGCGCAGCAGGCGGCTGCGCGAGCAGCCCTGGCACGCTACGCTGCAATCGACGATGATGCGGGCCCACAGCAGGAAAGGTAGACAAAGAAACTACAGCAAAATATAGAGGAATTATGCAGTGATTTGCCCTTGTCAAACCGCTTGTGATATAATGAAGGCACAGTATAATTCCAGAAGGAGGGGCAGAATGTCAACGATTGATCAGCAGTTTGTGGAGTATGTGGTAAAGGCGCTTGTCGGCCATCCGGACGATGTCGTAGTCGAGCGTCTGATCGATGAGAAGGGGGTGCTTCTCACGCTCACCGTTAACCCCGAAGATCTTGGCCGAGTAATCGGTAAGCGCGGTGGTACGGCTCAGAGCCTACGGACACTTTTGCGAGCACTGGGTACGAAAAATGATGCGCGCTATAATCTCAAGATTGTCAATAACGATGGCTTTACCGGTACACCAGCGCCTGGCGAATCACACCCGCCTGTGGATAGTGCAACAGGGGTCGATGTGGAAAACCACTCCTCCTACGCAGAAAATGCCCGAAAAGAGCTTGCAGAATTAGATGATCTTGATATATAATAACTATTAGTTCAAGCACGAACAATATGCGAGAACAGCTCTATGCGAGCAATGGGTAACCATTGAGAGCCTTATTTGTGCTAAAAAACCGTCCGCCTCTAAGGGGCGGTTTTTTGGTGTATAATGAGAGGCGATGAGAAAGTTTCAGGTAATTACGCTGTTTCCAGAGATGGTTGAAGGGGTGTTTAGCACCTCAATGTTATGGAAAGCACAAAAAGAAGGTATTGTTCAACTGACGACCGTTCAACTGCGAGATTTTGGTCTGGGTCCACGCCATCAGGTTGATGACACCCCGTATGGCGGGGGAGATGGAATGCTGCTCATGGTCGAGCCGCTATGGCGCGCGGTCAGGTATGCCAAATCGCAGGACCCACAGGCGATGGTTGTGCTGACCAGCCCACGGGGTCAGCGTTGGCATCAGGCGATGGCCCGCCAGCACGCAGCTGATTCTCGAGGTATTATCTTTATCTGTGGGCGGTATGAAGGGGTTGACGAGCGAATTTTGGCAGTGGTTGATGAGCAGTGGAGTATTGGCGACTTTATACTGACTGGCGGTGAGCTCCCGGCGATGACGATGATTGATTCAATTGTCCGGCTGATTCCTGGAGTGCTTGGCGGTGAGCTATCGGCACAGATTGAAAGTTTTACAGATGGGTCGACGTTAGAATATCCGCAGTATACGCGGCCAGAGGAGTTCCAGGGCATGCGAGTGCCGTCGGTATTATTGAGTGGCCACCATGCGCGTATTGCCGAATGGCGCCACCAGCAGTCGCAGCGCCTCACTAAAAAGAATACCTCCCAGGCCTGAGCGGCGGTGGAGGTATTCTGGTTGTGGTGGATGTCGTAGAGCGAACAATATCACGTGGTGTTTGTTTTGGTCTATTCGCTACTTGCACTGTACGGTGTTTATCAAAAAAACGCAAGCTTTTTGGCAAAAAATACAACGAACTTGAGCTTTTTCGTGAGATCGCTATAATAGTGAGAAACAGGTGTCTATTATGACGACGACGAAGATTTTCCACGTATCAACTCTCCATGTTGTCCGACTCATTGTGGCGGCCATAGTATTGGGGCTGCTCCTTGCGCAGCTGTTTACTTTTGAACGGTTTCCTGCCTTGATCGGGCTCGAGAGACCTTTGGCAGTGGCGGCTGCTGTGGGTCTGGTGGTATGTGAAATGACCGCGTTGCCATTTTGGCTGATGCTACGACTACCAACGGGCATGGTGCGAGTAAGCTGCGCTGCCGGCTTCTTGGCGCTTTGTATACTGACAATTCTTGAAGCAATCGCCGCTGGCCAAGGAGTCTCGGTGTTGTTTGGTGCAACTTTTGCGCTACCGAGCGGCGGGTGGTCGTGGTGGTTCTTGCTTGGGCTATGGATTTTAGCGCTGTGGGCAAGTGGGATGCGTATGTCTAAGTTACATAAAAAATGACCTCTTGTGAGGCTGTTTGAGTGCAATAATCTAAGTGATGTTTGCTGCCCATCTTTCGTCACAAATAGATAACAGAAGGTTATTCAGCTTATGAACCGCGTTCCGAGGGAAGGTAGCGTGGTTTTTATTTTTGGTAAGAACGAAGAAAAACCAATAAAAAAGTCGCCACTTTAGGCGACGATCTTGAAAAACCCATAATGTGGCTGAGCGTGAAGGTCTGGAACCTTAAAGTGGCTGCAGCTTAGGTGAAATCGCTAGCTACTAAGCATCTTGTAGCAAGCGACCGCTGGCGTCCACGATTTCTTGCAATTTCTTTTTGTAATCCACATTCCTATTATGAACAACTTTATAAAGTTAATCAATACTTTATAAAAGTTTTTTACAATAGCTGAATTGCACTAGCTCTTATCAACCAATAAGTCCCTTTCTCTCAAGCCCCTAATCTTAGTTGATTTCAGTATATCAACTAGGAGGTCACAGAACCGAATCACAAAATAAACCATCCAGCTGCTACAGACCGGGCGTCAATTCCTATTCAGTAAAACTCGACAGCAGAGTTAATTTTATTTACGGAAGTTAAGGGTCGCAGAATCTTGTCGCCTACTCCGCTACGTAGCTTGGCCCACTTTTGCCAGTTTGCCCGAACCTATTTTTTAGACTTTGACACAATCCTAAGAGAAGCAAACCAGGACAAAATCCTGTTCGGAGGGTCGCCACAGTCCGAACCGCCGAAGTTTTGGTGATGGTTTGTCGTGACGTGACAGTCTACAGGATTGTACTTGTCCGAATCATACACACAATATGCACGATCTAGGATAATTAAAAAATATGTTACAATGAAACAGGAATGAATAATGTGAGCTCCTGTGATTTAAATTATTTTATAGATATTTGCAGGGGCTTGGGTGAGTTAAGCCTTGAGATTGGATCATCTGGAAACTTGAGTATTAAGGGCGACAAAGAGCTTATCTACATAACACCTTCTGGGATAAATTTTGAAGATGTGAGTCAAGACAGATTTTCTATCATAAGCAATGGAGTGCTGGAGGGCAACTCAAAAAAGTCTTCATCAGACTTGAATTCACATATTAAAATATATGAAAAGCGTCGCGATATTCGTGCAATTCTCCATACGCATGCCCATCCAATCGCATTAGCAGCTATGGTTGGCAGATTAATTCTAGTTTTGAACACTATGTATGCGGATTATTTTGGAGATAGGATTGAGGCCATGCCTTTTTCGAATCATAGATTGAGTGGCTTTGGAGACGACAAGTACTTTAAGAACGGTAAGGTATTTTTTACTAGAGAAACATGGAGGTCTTTTGCTATTTTCTGACACAGATAAGAAGAGTATCATAAGCACTATGTGTGCATTTCACGAAACCTGCTCTCTATATGTCGATCTTATATCCATGCCAAGTGTAATAACGGAAAATATTAGTGAAATTTTAAGAATCGATCTTTCGAACATTCACGAATACTATCAAATAAATTATGGATCTAAAGATGGAAAAGACTAGTCATTTCGTCGTACACCATGCGCCTATAGATAAGCGCAAGGGGGAAATTGTCGGCCCAGGCAGAGATAGAGGTCTGAGCGAATACGGTATTGAGGTGGCGCATAGGCAGGCTGATAATATCCATAGAATGTTAGGCACCGTAGCCCTCAGTGAAATGGGTAATATGATCATATCAAGCCCCCTACGGCGTGCCGTTCAAACTTCTGAAATTATAGCTGAAAGATGTGGCTTGGATATTGTTTTTGACTCTAGGCTGAGAGCTCAGAACTTTGGATGCCTAGATGGGCTAACGTTTAGCGAAATCACGGAGAGTGTGACACTACGGCATCATCTATGGGATTTTATCCCAGAATTGTCCAGGGATGACTATAAAAGTCATGGCGGCGAATCAAATAAGGAAATGGTTGACAGGGTTGCTGATTTTACAGAAAAAATATTTCAAGACGATATTGGCAGCTCGAAAAGCTCCCTAATAGTCACACACGGAACTGTGATAGACTCCATGATAGCACGGATAGATCAAAAGAGATTAGACCAGATAGAAGGAATAAATAGAATATTTGAAGGTCGAATTCTTAGACTATCCAAAGATAGATATGACGCCATCGGAGATCAACTAGCTGCGTTTAGCTTCATACCGGGGCTAGCTAATGAAAAAACTATTGAATCTAAGCTAGAAATCATAAGAGGCTACGTAGAGAGATGCCCGCGTATTGATGAACAGAATCATCTGAGCAAACTACTCTCAATACTTGAGCGAGAGAATATTATATAACGCCTGGGTAAGTGTATGGACTTGGATAGCTTATTTTATAGAGGCCAAAAGCAGATTACGGAATTGGTTGATAAATTTGGCAAGAGAGTACTGACTAGCAAGGAATCGGATTCTGTATTTCACTCTAGATACCGCGACTTCAAATATAGCGACGAACTAGCCAAGATCAAGTTTGACTATGAGCCACAAAATACAAGTGATTTTATAGACGAATTCAGTAGCCTATTTGAAAATACTATAAACTTTGACATACCCGGTGTAATGTACAATGTTCACCCAAATGTAAATATTTATAGTCAGGTCGCTAGTTTTTTCTCGAGTCTCGCAAATCCAAACTTCTGCATGGATCTACCGTCCGGTAAACTATTGCTGATTGAAAAGGCTGTGATAAACTATCTTAATCAGCTTGCTGGTTGGAATGCGAATAACTCAGGTGGCATTTTTACTTTTGGCGGTAAAGGGACTCTATTATACGCACTAAAGGTAAGTCTTTCAAAGACTATACAGGACTCTAGCAGAAGAGGAGTATGGGGGAAGAATTATGTAATTTCAAATGACCTAGGACACCCCTCTCACATCGAAATATGCAACTGGCTGGGGATTGGTCGAGAAAATTGCATAAGACTAGCAACCTATGATGGCATTGTTCGAGTCGAGGATATTGAGTCTTCTTTTGTCTCAATAATAAAACAAGGTGGTAGTCTTCCGCTGATTATATTGAATGGGATGACAACTAATAACCATACTTTTGATGACGTGAAGTCAGTTAGGGCTATGGTAGATAATATTGTTAGAGTATACGGCCTAGACTACACTCCTCATATACACGTAGATAGTGTGCTGGGCTGGATCTATCTTTTATTATCTAGATACGATTTCAATAAGAACCCACTAAATATTTGCCCTAGAGTATTGTCGGTGCTAAAAGCAAAGACTATGGCATCTCAACAGATCAAGTTTGCGGATAGTTTTGCGGCAGACTTTCACAAGACAGGATACTGTAGCTACGTGAGCTCGGTATTTCTTATAAAAGACAAGCGTTCTCTGTTTGCTATTGAAGGGAAATATTCAGAGAATGAGGATATGACTTTCTCCGAATATGCTCCTTATGATTTTACGCTTGAATCTTCAAGATCGCCACACGGCCCAGTGTCTGCCTATAGCGTGCTCAAGACTCTTGGGGTGGAGGGCTTTACCAAGATGCTAGCAAATCATACAGAAGCCTTCTTTTTGCTAAAGAGTAAGTTTAGCAAAACCAGCGCTATCGTATGCAATTTTGAGGAAGACTCCAATTTAATTTTTCTAATACTTAAGCCAGAAAAATATCGAGATCTTAATATCGATATAGATACTGATCAAGACATTGCCGATGAAATCAAAGATTTTAATACGGGCTTTTATAGCTTCCTCTTAGAAAAAGCCAAGAGACATAAAATAGGAGTGTTTTTCAGCTGCTCTCGTTCCTATAAGTATATGGGCAAGTCTTATGGATGTCTGAAGCTATATAACTTTAACTCTCATTTTGATAGAAAAATAGCAGAAGAGATATATAGTAAAATTGATACACTATTAAATGAATATGTTCGCTATATAGGTGACAGTAAGGGCGTGAAAAACCATAATTTTTTTGACTATGCAGAAATAAAAGAAGTTAAAGATGTTTGATTTGACAAAACAAGCAGCCATTTCTAAAATAGAATACTCCACTGCTCGAGATTGGGGGCAGTCAATAATACTACGCAACGATCACCATGGTGACAAGGTGATATATAGAGAAAAGTTTTTAATATTTAAACCAAACGCATCAATAGCGCTTGAGAGTCATGATGATTATGACGAGGTGTGGATTCCAGATAGTAAAGTAGTTTATTATCTCGAAGATGAAGTTGGCGACATAAAAAGACACGTAGCTACTAGATACGAACGCGTTCTTATTCGTCGCGGCAAAAAGCATAAGATCATAAATCCAGGTGCAGTTGAGCTGTGTATATTTGAGATACAACTTGGACGAATCGAACCTGGCGATAAAAAAGTATATTTATCCGAGGATAGTAACTATGACAAATAACAGAGAGAAATCTAATAATGCCCTTCATGATGAGTTGGCAAATTTTTTAGTAGATAGGATTAACGCTGACATAAAGTCCATTTCTATCATTGGCAGCTACCTCATCGATAGGTGAGTCAGGCCGGGGTCTGATATCGATACAGTGGTGGTTGTTGGCGATCTTGATAGTGCAAAAGCTGAATTTCATGATAAGATATTTTATAAAAATACGATTATTGAAGATTCCCAGGGTCGTCGACAAGAAATAAACGTAAGATTCGGAGAAATACCTATAGATATAACAATCATCGATTCGGATAGCACTAACCCTCCCAATAACCCCTTAACAGATTATTACGAGAACTTTTTGGGTCTATGTGAAAGTGGACTTTCTATATATGGAGGGTCGCTTCGTGAGACTCTTAACTATGATAGTAGAATCATAGAATACGAAAATGTTCGCGACCACAGATTGCAGTTGGTTGAAGAAAAAATAGACTTGACCAGAGAAAAGATAATTAACCAAAGGCGAAGTGACTTGCATATTATATACGAAATGCAAAGATATGTATTTATACGAGAATGCATAAATCAAAGGATATTTAACCGATTAAGCATTAAAAGACCAGAGCTATCGATACCAGAATTTGACGAAATATTCGCAAGAGAATTGGGCCTATGCGGTATATCTCTCACTATATCTCGTTCTAATGATGAAAGCTCCTCAATAGAGTAATCGCATCCTCGAGTTTCTGCCTGCTGTCCTCATGTGTCAAACGCTTTCTGGCATCCTCGATCGAAAGCCACAAATTTTCTATACCCTCATCATTTTCATGTTCTTCTCGGTTGGGCTCTGGAGTTTCGTTTTCGTCCACCAACTCCAGCAGATAATGATAAACCGTCTTTCGATATCGCTTGCCGTCGTCCTCGTCAAACTCATAGGATACCTCACCAAGCGGAGCTCTAACCTTAACATGGTAGCCAGTCTCTTCTAAAACCTCGCGAACTGCTGCGTCTTCTGGACTTTCACCGGGCTCAATGGTCCCTTTTGGAAATACGATTTCACCGTATTTGGTTACATTTAGTGTGAGAATCTTACCTTTTGGGCAGCAAACTATTCCGCCGGCTGATTTTTTATGGATGATATTTTCTTCTAGCATAATCATTATTGTACCATGATTATATGTTATCATCCAGTATCTCTCTAGCTGGGCTAGGGTAAATACATTCTCGTGCGCTATAGACCACGTAATCCATTACAGTGCGGGCAAGGGTAGTCCATTTAATTAAATTGGAAAAATACCAAATGCAACAATACAAAGCTGCCGTTCTGCGATCTACTAGGCGCTTTGCTGACAATGATAAATTGCCGCCGCCTAGTTCAAGGTAGCTTGTCTATATGGCTGTACGCAAGATGGGCCGAGCTTTCCAGCAGAGAGGAGACTGGTCAATATCTAGAAAAGAAGATACGCTCGGCAGATGACGCGATAAGCTTTGTACTGCAGTTTGCAGGGGTCTGGCATACTATAGGAAAAAGTAACTATACCATGAATCCCTGAAAGGCTCTCGCAGCTTTATTAACAGCCGCTTCCATATTGCGACTGGCACCTTAGCCTTAACAGTGTAGGTATTAGACTCGTTATCAAGCTTCGGAAATACTTTACTACGACGCCATCGATACTCTCTTATATCACCAGCCTTCTTTACTGTCCTCCAAAAATTTCGCTCACTACACCAAGTAAACTTAATGCCAGAAAGCGTAAGTTGTGTTTTAAATAAATCTGTTTTTGTGCTTTTTGATAGAAAATATATCTGAAAGTAAATTGTAAAAATCTTATTTCGTGAGCACTGCGACCTTATCGCTAGCGACCGTCTATCGTATTCAGCATTGCTGTAGACCATATCAAGAAGCTTGCTGTCGAATTCGGCATGCACTGCGATTCTGTCGTTGACTTTTTGTGCAGCGCTCAAAACAGCAACTCTGCGGGAATATTGTAGGGGTCATAAAACTATCCAGGAGATCTCACACATACAAGGCGATCGTCTGTTTTTGCTCTGCAAGCCATTCACGATATGCGTCACGACATTGTATGTATAGCTCTTTGTCACTGCTCCTACTCATTGATACTTATTATATATGTTAAATAGTATATATTAGCAGAAAGTCACAGAACCGAATCACAAAACAAACCGTCCAGCCACTCCGGACTGGACGATAATTCCTATTTGACCAAGCTTTACAACAGAGGCAGTTATTTGTATAGGCTAAAGATCACGGAACCCTGTCACTTACTCTGTTCTGTTATACAGCTTGGCTGGGGTGGAGGGATTCGAACCCCCGAATGACGGGACCAGAACCCGTTGCCTTACCACTTGGCGACACCCCAGTGTCTAGGAAGATTATACTACGCTGATATCGACTTTTCAAGTTTATTTTCCTGCCAGTACGGGGTATACTAACAGTCATGACCAAGGAACTTATTATAAAATTGATTGCCGATGGCCTCGTGGTACCGGTTGTGCTGATTGGCGTGTACACGCTGATACGATTCGTACCAAGGCACCAGAAATACCAAGTGTATGCGCGGGTATTGATGGCTGGGTTGACCGCCTATGTGGTTGCGAAGATTGCTGGCTTGTTGTATCAGCCGAGTGCACAGCGCCCGTTTGAGCTACTTGGGGTGAATGCCGGTGCGTCGTCGCTGAATAATCCAGGGTTTCCATCTGACCATGCCCTGTTTACGATGGCGATCACGCTAGCCGTTTGGTACGGGGCGCGGTGTCGAGGCTGGGCAGTCGGCTGCCTGGTATTGACGTTGGCCGTGTGTGTTGGCCGTGTGTTGGCTCTGGTGCACACACCGCTCGATGTGATAGGCGGTTTGATAATCGCTTGCAGCGGTATTGTCTGGTATAGGCCGCTACGACCAGTGAAAAAACCTATATAATACCTCTATTTGCAATTTTTGCAAATGTATGCTACGATCCCAAATGTAAAGAGAATAGCCATGAGTTTAATGACGACATTTTTTCATGATCAGCAGACGAGCTACACATACACGATGAGCAAGACGACGTTTGGTCGTATCGTACTGATTGCTGCTTGTGGCGGTGTGATGGCATGGGTGTTGTCGCTAGCGTTTGATAAATTGATGTTGACGCCACTGTTTTGTAGTGGTGCTTCGGCGAACGTGCGAATGTGTGCACACAGCACTATGCTGGGCGGTGACATTGCGCTCTTGTTAGTCAATATGCTTCTTTTGCCTCTCCTGGCGGTGACGGGGGTGCGGCGGCCGCTTTTGGTGGTGCTTGCTGCGGCAGTATCTCTGTGGGGGATGACCATCTGGACAAACGGTTTTTGGCTGTGGTCGCTTGGGCTGACTGTTGTAGTGATGACACTAGTTTATGCCACACTGGCGTGGCTGAATCAAGCAAAGCATAACGGCGTCGCAATCGTCTTGCTATCGTTGTTCGCTGTCCTGGCTCGCCTGGTGTTGGCTTAGTGTCTACTTGATTCTGCTACACTAGAGATATGGATACGTTGATTGTACTAGTCGGTCTATTAATCATAGTGGTAGTGGTGCTCGCGGTTTTAGTGTGGTTGGCCATGGCGAGATTGAAAGAGCTACGGCAAACTTCTGCGGTCGATCTTCTCAAAACAGACATGGTAGAAATGAGCCGGGCTGTCAGCCAACTATCGACTTCAGTGAACGAGAGGCTTGAACGTAGTAGCCACACAGTGCAGACTTCGGTTCAGAAGCAGCTATCGGAGAGCGCTCGCCTGGTGGCTGATGTCGCAAACCGTCTGGCAAAGTTGGACGAGACTAACCGGCGGGTAGTCGATGTGGCGACGGATCTGAAAACCCTACAAAATGTGCTGTCTAACCCTAAGCAGCGAGGGGTATTTGGTGAATTTTATCTTGAGAGTGTGCTTGATAACGTCTTACCAGCCACTCAGTATCAAATGCAATATAGTTTTCGTGATGGTGTGATCGTCGATGCAGTTGTCTTTCTGGATAAGGGGAAGATTTTGCCGATTGACAGCAAGTTCTCTTTGGAAAATTATAATCGAATGATTAACGCGCAAGATAAGGCCGAGAGGCAGACTTTGCTCCTAAAGGTCAAGGCTGACCTAAAGGCGCGCATAGATGAGACCGCCAAGTATATTCGGCCAGCTGAGCAGACTATGGATTTTGCGTTTATGTTTATCCCGAGTGAGTCGCTGTATTATGATTTGTTGATCAATAATGTGGGGAATGGCGGCTCAAGTAGAGACCTGATCGAGTACGCGTTTCGGGATAGGCGAGTGATCATTGTCAGCCCGACTAGCTTTTTGGCTTATCTACAGACTGTGCTTCAGGGCTTGCGTAGTCTGCAGATAGAAGAGCAGGCCCGCGATATTCAAGTACGAGTCGGCCTACTGGGCGCGCACATAAAGAAGTTTGATGATTTGATGAGCCGGATGGGCAAATCGCTTTCGACTACAGTTAATCACTACAATAATTCGTATAAGGAGCTTGCCAAAATCGATAAAGACATTGTTCGGATCGCCGGGAGTGAGAAGCAAACAGACCCGCAACTGATTGACCGGCCGCATGGAGAATGACTATGACTAAGTAGTGATCAAACTAAAACCCCCTATCGAACCTTAGGGGGTTTTGCAATGCAGCGTTCGCTACTATTAGTTGGCGAGCTTTTCAGCTTTTGAGCGGTAGTTGACCAGCAGGAACAAGTTACCACCGAGTGCTGCGCCGATGAGGGTCGCAGTAATCACCTCAAGACTGAGACGGCTATAATTCTTCTCACCTTCCGCTGGTGCAGCAGCGCCGTTCTTCAACTGGCTATCGGTCTTTTCGGTAGCCGCAAGAGCAACTGCAGGGTTCAGTGTTGCACCGCTGACGTAGAGCTCATGTGGCAGGGCGTGTTGCTTGTTTTGATCGATTGTACCAGACTGTACGCCTTCACGAGCAGCTTTGTATGCGCCATTTTGCACTGGTGCAAGTAATGTGCCGGCAACAAGCAAACCAATCGTCAGCGACATACCGATGCCGACAGCTTTGCCACTTGATTTCACCTCTTGGCGTGACAGCACAGCAGCTAAGCCAAACATAAAGACTGCCGCACCGACCAGCTCGATCGCAAAGATACCCCATGAGAAGCTCATAAAGCTATCGAAACTAAGCGAGAAGGTGTTGTTCGACAGGACGTTCAAAAGTACGACTGCAGACATGGCACCTAAGAATTGTGCGGCCCAATAAAACGGTACTAAGGCAGTTTTTAGCTTTCGCATACTCCATAGACCAAACGTCACCGCTGGGTTGATGTGCGAGCCAGAAACGGCACCAATTGCCAAAACCATTACAGTGAGAGTCAGGCCGACATAGAATGGTGCAAAGTTGAAATAACCAGTTGATAACGCGACGAGCGTCAAAATAAATGTACCAACTAGCTCGGTGATGACGATATTGATAAGGTTGCCCGGAAGCAGTGATGTGCGAGCGCGCTCCTTGGTTGTCGTATCGATAACTTCTACCATTTCTTCTTCAACCACAACTTTTTCGACTGGTTGAGCGACTGCTTCGGCTGTCTTTTTTTTGGATGCCGACTTGGTAGCGGTGGCCTTTTTGGTCATAGGCTTCTTACTGGCCATATTGGGTAATCCCTCCTTTACATACTATTACCAGCCATTATAGCATATCTGTTATACTGGTCCTATGGGATTATTTATGAATCAAACAGATCGGCGTAGTAAGTTGCAAGAGCGGGTGGCGGCAGAGCTGCGTGAAAAAACCAAAAATTCGCAGCTGCGTGATGAGGCAGCGAGCGATGGCGTCGAAGACGCAGCCTATTTAGAAGGGACAAAGCAGACGACGACGCTAGCCTGGGCGTGGATCGTGATCGCTATCTTGGCGGCGGTGGTCATTATGTTGTTCTTCTTGCAGGGAGGGCAGCGTGCCTAGTTCACCGATTGATTCGCGGCGAGAGAAATTGTTGCTGATGATCGCGCAGTCGGATTCACCGCGAGAAGTCCTGCGCCATGAGGAGCTGCGATCATTGTATGAACAGATAAAATCGCTCCCGCCAGCCGAGCGAGGCCCGTTTGGCCGGCAGGTCAATGAACTGAAACAGGTGTTGCAGCAGGCGGTAGACCGGCGGCTCGCTGACCTGGAGAGGGTTACGCTATCGCCGATTGACGTGACAGCGCCGATGGATATCAACGCACCGATTCCATCGCTCCTACCTAGCGATCATGGTACAATTCACCCACTTCGTGCCGAAATTGAACGCATTTCTGATATCTTCAACCGCATGGGTTTCGTGGCAGAAGAGTCGCGTGAAATCGATGACCAGTTTCATATGTTTGAGAGTCTTAATTTTCCGAAGGGCCATCCTGCGCGCGATGATTACGATACATTCATGACCGAGGAGACTGATGCCAATGGCGATCGCTTGATTGCACCAGCACACACCTCGACTATGCAAAATCGTATTCTCAAGAAATACCGTGGTAATTTAGAGAAAGGCGAGGCGATTGCGGCAATTGTGCCAGACCGGGTGTTTCGCAATGAAGACCTGGACGCACGGCATGAGCATACGTTTTATCAGGTTGAAGGCGTGTATGTCGCCAAAGGTGTGAATGTCGGTAATTTGATCGCGACGCTGCAGGAATTTTTGCAGGAATATTATGGCAAGTCGCTTGAGGTGCGCGTCAACCCGTTTTATTTCCCGTTTACTGAGCCGAGCTTTGAGTTCGCGCTGAGCTGCCCGTTCTGTGAGGGTAAAAAACTGGATTGCAAAGTTTGCTCGGGCGAAGGCTGGATCGAACTGCTAGGCTGCGGCATGATCCACCCGAATGTGCTGAAAGCTGCTGACATCGATCCGAATGAATATACTGGCTTTGCCTTTGGTTGCGGCATCGACCGCTTGGTGATGATGAAGTATGGTATCGAGGATGTACGGCATTTTGAGAGTGGGCGGCTAGATTTCCTGATGCAGTTTAATTGGCTGTAACATAGTGGCTATCTCTCAGGCAAGGGTAGTTGATAGCAACACGCACCAGCGGTAGGTTTGGTGTGCTCTTCTATAATAGAAGAGTAGAGGCGAGGTCGGGCGAGTGTATGCTCGCCCGATGCTGCTCGCTACCAGCTATCAGTTGGCCGGCCTGCGTAGAGGTCGAAGTAGTGCTGGTATAGGTTCTGCGACATTTTTTCGTTTGGTTTATCAAGCCCTAAGTTGTGGTCGACGTTTAAACTTTTTGGTAGCCGATGATGATCAAATGAGGCACGCGAAGTCTTGGCGATTGCCTGCGGAATACCACGTGCCAAGTCGGCATCGATTGCATCATCTGACTCGCTGGTCACTACAGCAATTCGCTTGACCCCTGGAGCCTGCAGATCCTTGCGGTAGCTTTCTTTCATCAGTACGTATTTTGCTAATGCGCGGTATGACAAACCTGAGTCCGCAGTGAACTTATCAGGGACAAGATTATAACCGTAGGCGGTCCGGAAGTATGGCACTTGCCACTTTGGGAGCATTTTGGCGGATGGCTCATAGAATGGAGCTAAGAGGAGCCCACGCGAGAATAATCCACCACCATATTCAAGCAGCCATGTTGCCATAGTGCCACCACCAGAATGGCCGACAACACCAACTTCGTCACCAAGGCCGCTGATTTGTTCGGCGCTCGTGTTGACGTAGTTGCCCATGTCTTTGATCGATATTTCACCGTGGCGCTTATTGTCGGTGTAGCCGTGCTTTGGTACACGCGGGGCGTAGACATTGTAGCCCTGTTGGTAGAAATACTCAGCAAGTCCTTTGGCATAGTAGGGGCAACTACTCACCCCGTGGATTAGCAGGACAGCCTTGGTGGTTTTACGGTTGTGAGTCTTGAAGATGCTCCGGCATTCTGGGCGCAGCCCCGGCTTGCTTGTTTCCTGTTGGAGCTGCTGATTGATGCTCGCTACCGATTGACTGTAGTCAAGTCGCTTGAAGTGTGCCTGCTGCAGGGCACTGCTTTTGGTTGGCCACAACGTTAGCGTCGCCACCGCGAAACCGGTAAGTGCGACAAAGCCGCCAACGAGCCATCGTAGTTTGATAAACCCTGATTGAGTTAATTGATCTTTCATGGACACTCCTTATCTCATCCTCAGTAATATACAATTATATACGGAAGTGGCGGGGTCTGCAATACTATGGGGTTAGTATAGTCTGGTAAAACCGGTGACAGCCACACGTAAAAGTTGTAAATTCTACATTTTAGTTATAACGCGCTATAAAGGATGAGCAGTATAAAGTTTGCTATACTACGAGTATGAACCGTACTATTTTTGACGAGATTGTTGCAGGGAATATCAAATCATGGAAGATCTGGGAGGACGATACATTCTTGGCCTTTTTGACACCCTTTCCAAATACACCAGGGGTCACCGTAGTGATTCCGAAGCAAAATCCTGGCGATTACATCTTTGCTATCGATGATGCAGTGTATGGTGATTTTATGCGGGCGGTCCGTCAGGTCGCGAAGCTCTTGGAGCGAGCATTTGCGACGCCACGGGTCGCGTTGGTCTTTGAGGGGACGGGTGTGGCGCACGTCCACGCCAAGCTGTACCCGCTCCACGGTGACTTAGCCGGGCGGACTGATGTCTGGGCAGAAAATGCTGAGTTTCATGATACCTATCGTGGTTGGCTGACGACGACCGAGGGGCCAAAAATGGACGATGCTGAGCTTGATAGCATTCAGGCAAAGATCCTTCGAGCAGCTGCTGCGTGACGGCGTGTCGGCTCTTATTTAACTAAAGGTGACATAAAACGAGAGTATGCAGTCAGTAGTTCTTCTTGTCGAAGATGAGCCACATGTTCGTGCGGGGACCCAACAGTTCTTATGTCAGCGTGGCTTTACCGTACTGACTGCAGCCAGTGGCGAAGAGGCGTTGACAAAGTACTCTGGAGCGGCTGTCATCATTCTCGATATCATGCTACCAGGGGCGAGCGGTATCGAGACATTGCATCAGATTCGCCAGACCAGCGACGTGCCGGTGCTGATGTTGACGGCATTGCATGATGAGCCGACGCAAATTGCCAGTTTTGACGAGCTGGCGGATGATTATATGAGTAAGCCATTTTCACTGGTGATTTTAGAGAAGCGAATCAGGGCGCTGCTTCGCCGCCAGCAGCAACCCGCCACAACCTTGTGGCGCCGCGGCCTAGCCTCGGTGGATTTTGCGGCCTATCAGGGGTTCTATGATGATACTGATGCGCACCTCAAGCCCAAAGAAGTGCAGCTGCTTAAGCTGCTGGTAGATAATCCAAATATGGTCTGGAGCCGGCAGGCTATCATTGATCAGTTGTGGCGCGATGACGAGGTGCCATTCGACCGAGTGATTGATGTCTACATCAAAAACCTGCGCAAAAAATTGCACCTGGATTGCATCACCACGGTGAAGGGAGTGGGCTATCGCTATGAAGCGGCTTAAATTATTCCCGAAAACGTTTTTGGTGTCAATTGGCCTATTCGCGGCGCTGATCATCCTGGTGCATGCGCTGGTCTACACCTTGATGCCGCAATTTTATCTGCAGCAAAAAGAGCGCCAGGCGGCAGATAATCTCACGGCACTGACGACCAAGCTGCGCGGCAAATCGGCTGAGGAAATGCGCCGTCTCAGCCAGGAGTTCGCCCAGGTGAAAAATGTTAATATCACACTGACAATTAACGGGCGCGATCAGTATTTTCAGGGTTTTCAGTCGATCAATATTGTGACCGATAGCGGTAAATCAGTCGACACCAGCGTGGTAAAAATCGCTGATGGGCAGACTCTCGATCCGCGCTCGGTGATTTTGCAGCAGGGAAGTGTGGCGAATAGCCAAGGTCAAACGATCGCCGTCAAGCTGCTGGCCGACGTAGCGCCCGTCACTCAGGCTAAACTCGCTACCTTACACGTATTGCCATATACCATGATTGGCTCGCTGCTGGTGGCGCTGATATTTTCCTATATCTACAGCCGTTTTGTGACGCGGCCGATTCGCCGGATGGCGGCGGTGACTACGACCATGCAGCGGCTGGAAAAGGACGCGCATTATCCGGTAAATAGCAGCGATGAAATCGGCGTGCTGGGGCGAAATATTAATGAGCTCTATCAAAATCTATGGCAGACGATTCGCTCGCTGGAGCATGAAAATAAGCGGATCACGCAGCTGGAGAAAGAGA
>ERZ773070.315-NODE-315-length-36717-cov-3.568245_pt1 | contig 36717 bp, 48 predicted proteins | sample MGYA00580618_ERZ773070 | MGnify/ENA primary metagenome ERZ773070 (study PRJEB29015, sample SAMEA2738023) | human oral metagenome | biome: human oral; feature: human-associated habitat; material: dental | place: China | collected 2019 ... | reverse complement strand
AAAATTATCCAATAGAAGACCAATTTTATTTGATTGATAGGCCTCTGATAGATAAAAAATATACATATGATTACCAATGAAAATCTTTAGTTCTATTATCAACAAACTATAAGATATTATTTATTGATTTATGAGAAAATGCTAATAGTTTGTTTGATGATTATGTTGATGATTTTTGGGAGGACATTTGATCTATTGTAAGTGAATATAATTTTATAAAAACTGTATGAAGAACTAGAACTTTGGAACAGTCTGATTTTATTATTAAAATAAAAAAAGATGAACTTGGAAAGTTATTTGAATCATATAATGTAGAAGACCCAAAGATATTGAGAAAGTTAAGAATTATGGTGTCTTTACTTATTGGTAGTATTAATGATGCTGAAAGGATAGGTAGTGAAGTACCAATGACTCCCTTAGCAAAAATTAAGCAAAATATTAAATTATTTGATTCTGAACAAATACGATTTATTTATAATACTGGAAATAATAAAGTAGTAAAAATACAATGATTAGCTGGAACATGAAAAACAGAATTGCTATTGCATAAATTGAGAGAAATATATATTAAGGAAGAAAAAAATAAAATTTTTTTCACTTGTCATAATAAAACATTAGCTAGTGAATTACGAAAAAGAATTCCTACTTTTTTTGATTTTATGCAAGTAAAAAAACAAATTGATTGGCATAATAGACTTTGGGTAAGCCATGCTTGGTGATCTTCTCGAGATATTAATTCCGGTTTGTATTCTTATCTTTGCAATTTTTATAATATTCCATTTTTAAGGTATTATAATAATATGACCTATGAAGATATATTTAAACAACTACTGCAAGCACTTAATTCTAAGAAGGATAATGAGTGAAATGCATTTGAATATGCATTTGATTATATTTTAATTGATGAAAGCCAGGATTTCCCTGATGTTTTTTTCAGGGTTTGTGAAATTGTAACAAAAAACAAAATTTATATTGCTTGAGATATTTTTCAAAGTATTTTTGATATTTGAATTGATAATAATGCTACTGAGGTTGATTTTGTATTAAATAAGTGTTATAGAACTGATCCTAAAACATTAATGTTTGCACATGCTATTTGAATGTGATTATTTGAAGAACAAAAAATTAATTTTTTAGAAGATGATGAATGGGAAAGATGTGGTTATATTATAGATAAGAAGACAAATGATACAGATTTGATTTTGAAAAGAGAGCCAATGAGAAGATTTGATAATATTGATAATTTAAGACCAATTAATATAGAATATTCCTTAGAAACTGAGGAAAAGGTTTTGTCTATTATAGAAAAACTGAAAAAAACATACTCAGATCTAAGGCCAGAAGATATTTCAATTATATTTTTGGATAATAATTATAAAGATATATCTAAAAATATAGCATCATTAAAATATTTAATAGAAGAAAAATTTTGATATACTGTAAATAATGCTATCGAAACCAAGAGAACAGAAGAGAACACAATTTTTATAACCAATGCCAATAATGTGAAGTGATTAGAATTTCCTTTTGTAATTTGTATTACTAATTCAATTAATTCAGATAAACAAGCAAGAAATAGGTTATATACTATGCTTACAAGATCATTTTTAGAGTCATACCTTATTATTAACCAGAAAAATAATTTATCTATAGAAAATGAGAAATGACTAAACGATTATATAATAAATGGATTTATTAAAACCACAAGATTAAAACCTGAACAAATTCAAAAAATTAGAACTAGAATTAAGGCTAAAGATAACTTAAATTTAGAAGATTGTCTTGAGTGGGCATTCAAGGAACTAAAAATACCTAAAGATAAACAAGAAAAGATTACTAAATCAGCAACAGGCATGTTTTTCGATAAACCTTTTGATAAAGATACAATAAGAGAGTTTGTTCATAATTTGGAGAAATATGCTTAAAATTGATAAAATTAAAGAAAAAGACTTCTTCTTGAATAGGATAAAGGGGAAGCTCGATATTATTATCTTGTTGCTTAATATTTTGGATTATATTTTACTTTTTGGTTTACATTGTAAAAATCCTATTTGAACTATTGAAATTATTAGAAAAAATAAAATGCAAAGGATATTTTTATTTTCAGATAAAAAATATTATTCTATAAATTTCCCTTTTTTAATCAGTGATAAGAAAATATTTTTTGGGTCTGAAGAAATTGATACCCATCAAATCAGTATTTTGAGAGGTATTTTATTAGAACTTAAAGACTATAGAAATATTCAACTTGAAGATCTTCTTGATATTTTTTATCATAATGAGTGGTCAGATTATAAATATAGCTGAGATGATAATAACAGACTATTTAATATTTTTTATAATTTATTAATAATGGATGATTGATATATTAGATATGATTATGATGAAGTATCTGAAAATTGAAATAAACATCCGCTTTGTCACTATGATATTTTTTATTCTAACCACAATTGAATAAAAATTTGATTGAATAAAGAAATAAGTAAGTATATTTTTATTGATATGATGGATCCAACCACAGATTGTCATTTTTTGCAATAGTAAGAATGCTGATTATTAAATAATGTGTAGTTCATGGTTTGACATATGGCACTTTATAAGATAATATTGAGTTATCCAAAAAACTAGCCTTCCAGCTAGTTTTTTAATATATCCGTGATTTCCGCTAAAACCCTTTCTGCATGCCCTTTCGCACGCACATTTCGCCATTCCTGCACGATCTCACCCGTCATCGAATCGAGTAAAAATGTCGAACGAATCGTGCCAATATAGGTCTTTCCATAATTTTTCTTTTCACCAATTGCACCAAATTTTTCGTGCAAAACGCCATCTGGGTCAGAAATTAGCGTGATTCCCAGGTTGTGCTTGGTACAAAAATTTTCGTGCGACACTTCGCTATCTCTAGAAACGCCAAAAATTTCCACACTGAGCGCTTCAAAATCCGCTTTAAGTCGTGTAAAATCTTGCGCTTCGAGCGTACATCCGGGCGTGTTATCCTTCGGATAAAAATACAAAATCGTATATTGGTGCGTTTGAGAAAGAGGAATTTTTTCCATAAAATTTATAAAAAAATATAAGAAATTTCGTCGCCATGCTTTGCTGTAAAATCAAAAAATTCTTCATCGAGCATTTTTTGAAAATCAATTTCGTTCAGATCATTATGCAAGATAATATCGTTCTTCGCGTGGCAAATATGAGAAATTCTATCTGAAAAATGTTCCGCGATTTTGGCGGATTTGGCTTCGTGTTCAGATTTAATAGAGGCTTGCAATTCGGGATTTTGCAAAATACGAGAGAGGCTCATTAGTGGAAATTATGTTGATTTTTGTATGCTTTCCAAGTATTTTCGATGAGAGTTGCGACCGTCATCGGACCAACTCCGCCCGGAGAAGGGGAAATCGCTCGAACGAAATTTTCGAGATTATCAAAGTCTGCATCGCCGCAGAATTTTCCATTTTCGTCCATATTCGAGCCAACATCGATAATAATGGCATTTTTGCTCACCATCTCACGCGTCAAAAATTTTGGCTTACCGACCGCTGCAATCACAACATCAGCCATTTTGGTGATTTCGCTCAGATTTTTCGTGTGACTATTACAACTCATTACCGTCGCGCCCGCATTGATCATCATGAGCGCCATTGGCTTCCCAACAATATTTGATCGCCCGAGAATCGCAACTTTTTTGCCTTTGATATCGATATTATACGCATCCAGAAGCGTCATAATTCCTTGTGGTGTACAACTCGGAAGTCATTTTTTCCCAAGAAAAACATTCCCAATTTGCGTCGTCGTGAATCCATCTACGTCCTTGTGTGCAGGGATTTTTTCAATAATTTTCTCCTCGTTAATGTGCTTTGGAAGTGGCATCTGGACGATCAATCCATTGATTTCAGGATTTTCCGCAAGTTTCTCGATTTCGTGTAGCAGTTCGGCTTCAGAAATGCTGGCCTCAAAATTTTTCAACAAAAAATTCATCCCAACTTCTTCCACGCGTTTTCGCTTCATTTTAATATATTGTAGGCTCGCAGGATTATCGCCCACAAGAATCACCGCGAGACAGGGTAATGTGAGATTTTTTGTCGCCAAATCCGCCTTCAGAATTTCAGATTTTACTGAATCTAAAAGTTCATTTGCGATTTTTTTTCCGTCCAGAATCATAGTGCGAATTATTTTTGTCATTATAATAATATTTTATTTTTCCGCAAGAAAAAAGCTTTTTGATGCTATTTTTGTGCACAACTCAGCAAAATGTTTTCTGATGTTTCGATGGTTTCCAGCGTGATTCGGAGCGTTCATTCCAGATTTTTCAAAACTTCTGTTTCCTGATTTTTTCGCATTTTTTGGTCCAAAATAGTTTTAGTCTTTTGGCAGGTTTGGGTGCAAATCGGCAGACGCACGTGCTTAGATTTGTGTCGTCCGCGATGCCGTGAATACGCCTGCGTACCGAGAATCGCGAGCGTTCCTGGGAAATTTTCTGGTGTTCCATCTGAAAAATGAATCATGTCAGCAAAAATACTACTGAGTGTGCGAAAATCGTCTCCATCAACGCGATAGGAATTTTGAGCAAAATCCTGCAAAAACTCTACTTGCGAAAAACGATACAAAACCGCGAATTCATCAAAAATCTGCGAATAACCGCGTTCCACAAAATATCGGAGAAAATGCATGATTTCTTGCGTTTGAAAAGCTGATTTATACGCCATTTGTGAGCCACGATAATACGCCACCAGCTTGCGACTCGTATCATGATCTTGCCCCATAATGCTGATATTTTCTTTTTGTAGAAGGTGCTCTTGATATGCATTGATCGCCACGATATTTTCAAAACGCTGATCGTCTGATATCACTTTTTTTGTATGTAAAATTTTTTGATACAATTTTTCATTTTCTGGCGGAACTTCGTGATATGTTGGTGGATTTTTTTCTCCAAAAAATAAAATTTTTCTACTCGAATTCATTTTTGAATTATATATAAAATAATATTTTTGTCAAAATTCAAAAAATGAAAAATATTTGAAAAAAGTAAGAAAATATAAAAATTCTTAAAAAAAGTTTTGCTATTTTGAAAAAAATATATATTATGGCGCACGTTCTTTAAAAATTAAAATTGATTATGAAACATATTTTACCCGAACTTCCGTATGCAATTGACGCTTTGGAACCAAGCATTTCTCAAGAAACTCTTGAATATCATTATGGTAAACACCTTCAAGGATATCTTGATAATCTCAATAAACTCATTGTAGATACAGAATTTGAAGAAGAATCACTTTTGGCGATTATCGAACGAGCGCCACGTGGCGTGATTTATAACAACGCGGCACAGGTTTGGAATCATGTATTTTATTTTGAAAATCTGGCACCAGCAGGTACAGCATCACTTTCTCCAAAAATGCGCGATATTATCGAACGAAAATGGGGAACTGTAGCAGAATTTAAGGAAGAATTTAACAAAAAAGCAATGGCGCAGTTTGGTTCTGGATGGACTTGGCTCGTGATCAACCCAGAAGGAGAACTTGAAATTTTCAGCACCAGTAATGCGGATTGTATCGCAATGGATGCGGCTTACACGCCAATTCTTGTATGTGATGTTTGGGAACATGCCTATTACATTGACACTCGAAATGCTCGCGCACAATATCTTGAAAATTTTTGGAAAGTGGTGAACTGGACAAAAATCGAAGAACGCTACACAGCCGCAGAAACAAAATAAAAACCCGATTGGGTTTTTATTTTTCGTTTTGGATTTCTGCGAGAAGTACCTCATCGATGAGTAGGTCAAGAATATGAAAAAGCTTGGCAAGTTGTTTTGGTTTTTGGATAATTCCTTGGGCATTGCCGATGTGATATTGACGATTGAATGCAGAGCTTGGAAAATTCATCAATTATTTTTTTATTTACAATTGGCCAAAAGACTATACCTTTCATATTGTGAAAATAAAATTTTCCATCAATTTCCTCGAGCCTAATCGCTTTGAGTTCCTCGATTTGTGCCACAATCATCGCGCGATACTGTTCGATTTCGAGTGTGTTGCGTGCTTGTTCGCCAGAATGCAAAATTCGTACAACGTCTTCTTGTGTATTTCGGCTTACATTCGTTATTTGTGAATGCTCTGATGCCTGAATAATATGTTCATTCTGATGATTTTTCAGTGAAATAGTCCGCATAGTAAAAAATTATTTTAATTATATTACAATAATTTATATTTTTATCAAATCATTTTGTTTTTTGAAAAACTAAAAAAAGACCAATTAATGGTCTTTTTTGTGCTTGACTTGGATGGCCGACAGAATTTCTGTTAGAAAAATAGTGACTCCCGTGATAACTACAAAAAGCATAATTTTTCCTTCTGTTGAGAGAAAAATTGCCGAAAGTCCGAATACCGCCGTCAGAAAATACACAACCACACGAACTTGGCTTTTGGAAAGTCCGATTTCCATGAGACGAAAGTGCAAATGACTCGTTTGGTCGCCTTTCATCGGATTTTGTCCGCGTTTGAGGCGAATGAGAATCACATACATGGCATCAATAATATATACACCGAGTACCGCAATTGTCGTTGCGATTTTCCCACCAGCAATGATGGCAAGTGTTGCAATGAAAAATGCAAGCGTAATCGTCCCCGTATCGCCCATGATCACTTCTCGGCTAATGTCTGCGCGCATGAGAAAAAAAGTTGCCGGCACGAGCACCGCGAGAATCGTCAGAATAAATCGACTATTTTCTTGACTTGCTACCGAAATATCTGTGAGAAATAATTTGAATGCGAGAATCCCAAGAATAATGAATGAAATCAGCGCAAAACCGCTCGTCATACCAGGCACGCCATCCGAAAAATTCACCGAATTAAAAATCAGAACATACCAAACTATTGTTATAATCACGGGTAAAATATAAATTTCTTGCCCAAAAATCGTAAATTGCCAAACAGGATCATCGAGCGTTAGAATCCCACCAAAAATATTGGAAATATACGCAATTTTTATACTCGTAATTCCAATAATCGCCCCGACTGCAATCTGCATCAACAAGCGAAAAATCGGTGGAATTTTGACTGGACTTTTTCCAATCGTATCCATATCATCGATAAACGAAATCGCCGTGAGAAATGCCCCAATGATTAGCACAATAGTGAGCCGATGTAGCAATAGTTCGCTAAAATCTCCAAAAATATAAATAATCGGCGAGAGAATCGCAAGCGTGAGGAAAATCAAAACTCCGGCGCTGTATGGCGCTGGCGCGCGTCACTGCTCGCTCTTATAAAGATGAGGGCGGTCGAGTAGTCACCATTTTTTCCAGAGAAAAATAATAAGCCTGAGAAGTCCAAATCCAAGAATAGTCGCTGTGGCAAAAAGTGCTGTAAGAAAATAAAAATTCATAAATTATTTTTGAAATTATTTGGTAGATGGATATTTTTCTTCCATTTCGCGAGTTTTTTCTTCCCAATATTTTTTGAGACTTTCGCGCTGAAATAAAAATAAATATCCAATCACGAGAATTGTAATTACTGTCACGATTTTTCCTATATTATCGACGATTTGCTCATAATTATCAATGAAAAAATATCCAATCAGATTAATAGTCGTCGCCCAGATAATCGAGCCAATCGCGTTGTAGGTCCAAAAATTTTTGGCATGCATCCCGCCTGCGCCCGCAATAAATGGAATAAACGCGCGCAGCGTTCCATGGAATTTCCCAAGCACAATGTACCAAAAACCATTTTTTTCAATTTGGCGTTCCATGATTTTTTGTTCTGTAACGCCAATTCCGACATAATCACCATAATTTGCAATAATTTTGGTGCCGTATTTTTGGCCAAGAAAATATCCAAAATAATTTCCGAGCATCGCGCCTACTGATGCAAAAATAATAGTTTCGACGATGTGCATTTTCCCCCAGAATCCGCCCACGAGAATCATAATATTCATCCCAGGGACGAGCGAACCAATAACTGGAAGGCTTTCTGCAAGAGCAGAAGTGAATGCGATGAGATAATTCCAAGGCCCGAGTGTTGTGATGAGATTGCCCATCCACTCGATAGCAAATTTGATCCAGTCTGGCTTGAAAATCGCGATAAACAGCAGCACCAACGATACTATCACAAAAAGTATCATGATGAGCTTCGAAATGTAAACAAGAATTTTTTTCATAGTTCGTTATATAGTATGGATTTTTAGCGGTTTGACAAGCTAAAATCTGATTTCTGCAAATCGCTCTACTCCGCTATAATCCGCGAAAAATTGTACTTGCCAGCCGTTATATTTTCCCAAGAATTTTTCTGCAATTTCTCGTTGATCGAATCCAAATTCTATCAAAATTACTCCGTGTAATTTTTTTTCAAAAATCTGTTCAAAAAGTTTTTCGTACAACTCAAATCCCGTTTTTTCTCCACCAAAAAGTGCAGTTTTTGGCTCAAAAATCGTATCTTCGCTCATATTTTCCCAATCATCATTTTTGATATATGGCAGATTCGAAAGTAGCAAAATTTTTTCATTTTTTCAAATTTCTGGGATTTTTTCGAGCAAATCTTGATTCCAGAAAATCCCTTCACAATCAGGGAAATATTTTTCACAATTTTTTTCAAAATTTTGTCGTGCCACCTCAAGTGCATTTTTTGAAATATCAATGAAAAAAATTTCTTTCACCAAATCTGCCACCGAAATCCCAATAATTCCGCTCCCAGAGCCAATATCTGCCACACTTTCAAAATTCTCGTTAACAAGAATTTTTCGTGCGCGACGAACGAGCGACTCGGTTTCGAGGCGGGGAATGAGCACAGATTCGTTCACCAAAAATTTTTTCCCAAAAAATTCCACTTCGCCGCGGATATATTCTTCTGGATAGTTTTCTGGAAAAATTTTCATAGTCCGCGCATTATAAAGATTTTTTTGATTTTGTCGAAATTTTCGTGCATTTTTTGCAAAAAATAAAAACCCTTTTGGGTTTATTTACAGCCGCCAGTGATGTCTGGCTGTCATTTCATACAATTTCGTTGCATCGGTGCAATGCGATTTTCGAGAAGATTATTCGTGTTTTGCAAATCAACGTGCAGATCAATGAGGCCTTTTGTTGTCGAATCGTTCGTATCTTGCTCAGCAGAAGTGAGCGCATTGAGCTGGCTGTACATCGTCTCAATATTGACGCTGCGAGTTTTTCGCTTGATTTGTTCGGCTTGTCGCTCGGCAAAAGTATCACTTGAACCAGTCTTCCAAGTAAAACCATTCCAAAAATTAAATAATTTATCGAGTCCAGTTATAGGAATTTGAAGACACTCAGCGCGCGCTTTGGCGATATTTTCTGGATTATTATCGAGCGCGGTTTTAGCCTTGTAACAATCAAAATTTTGCAACATAACTTTTTGAGCATTACTCGAAAGTCCTTGACGCGAAAGTTCGGCCTGCAAAAGTTGTCGCTGGTGTTGTGCATATTCGGAAGGGGAAAGTCCGTTTCCACCACCTCTGAGAAGAGCAATAGCTTTTCGCCAAGTCGAGAGAGCGTCGTCCTTTTTAGCACCAAGATTCATAATGCTCTTGAGGCTCTCCAAAACACTTTTTTCTTTTTCGGTTTTATTTTCACAACTATTTGTCTGACTTGGATGATACGCTTTGGAAACGGCTTCCGCAACTTTGACATTATTTTCACGAATTCCCTCAAAATCCGTCATTGGCGTCCCAAGCGCTGCTTTTTGAAAACCTGTATGTAGCGTTTCGATTTCAATAATAATTTCCTGCAAATGCTTGCTTCGCGTCGAATCGAGCGCACACATATCTGCCAATTGCTTCGCGACTTCCTCCACATTTTTTTCTAGATTGAGGAAAAATTTTTCATCGCGGCGAACACTTTGCTTTGTATCGCTTTTGAATCCAACCTGCGTGCTGTACAAAAAATCCGTTTTAATCTGCTCATGCGCCCAGATTTCTGCGTGAGCGGCATCAAAAATTTTGGAGACATCTGGCTTGCTTTTTCCCTCACAAGTCAGATTTTTGGATTGAGCATCTTTGAGAATTTCAGAAAGTTCATTTTGCAAATTTTTCGCATAATCCGTCATTTCTGTAATCGGTCCGCTCGCGATGGCACACGACTGCGCGAAAGCTTTTTCCATGCTCAAATTTCCGAAAATTATCAGAAAAATGGGAAAAATGAGAATTTTGGAAAGATTTTTTTTCATACAATTTTGAAATTTTTAACGAACTGGAACGTTATCGAGCTTGGTTTCAGTGTCGAGAATTTGATTGATAATATCGAGCATCGCATTGGTAAAAGCCGAAATTTCGTTCACTTGCGTTGAAAATCCCGCATAATGACGATTGCGCATTTGCGCTGGAATTGCGCTCTGACAATCAATGTTTGGATTGAGTTGCGCTTCATCTTGTGCATTCAAAGAAATTGTCGCTTTTTCCAGATTTTCTGTTGTAGAGCCATTTCTTGGCAAAAATCCGCCACCCGTTACTCAGGAATTTTTGAGTTCCTCACTTCCAAGTCCTGCACTCAGAAGGGCACAACGATAGAGTTTTTCAAATTCTGCTTCTTGTTTTTCGGGTGTATTTTCTTCTTCCAATTTTTTGGTAATTTGTGGTGTGTTGTGCACAAAAACGCCACCACCAGCAACTTTATTTTTAAATTTTATATTCAAAAATGGCAACTGAAAACTATTATTTGTCATTTTCTGTGCAGACAAATCCGACCAAGAAATTTTTTCTGTTTTTTTGATATGCTGATCAAGAATGGTTTCAATCGCGTTGTTGCTACCACCGACGAGCAAATTTTTCGATTGAATATTTGTTCCAATGGTGATACAGAAAATCCCATTACAAGGCAATTTGTTGAAAAAATCTGACTTTTCGTTGCTTTGATTTTCATTATTTTGGCCGTTTTGTGCGCCAGAATGACTTTGGGTGCGCGTGATATTTTCTGAATAATCCTGCCCGCTATTTTGTGAATTTTTATTTCCACGAAGAGTTGAATTTAGGTCTCGCAAAAAATCTTCGGTTACAAGATTTTTGACCGCAATGGACTGATATCCGCTTGGCGTACATGTTTCTTGCCATGGAAGAGGGATTTTTGTATCAGTTTGCGCGCTGATACTTCCGCTTGAAGTATTATTATTTTGCGATCCAGTTTGAGTGATATTTTGAGAGTTTCCACTTCCAGAACGAACTTCCGAATCTGCACGCAATTCATTTGGTTTGTGTCATTTCAAAAAATTGTCAATCAGTTTGGAAGCATTATTTTTTGTGCCATCATATTTTGAATGGCTCGTAAAAATAATTTCATTGATTTTTTCAATATCCGCCACAATATCAAAATCTGAATTTTTGGTATTTCCGTCCATAAAAATCCCAATCGCTGATGCTACTTCCAGTGTGTTTTGCTCGTTGGTAGCGCGATTTTTGAGGTTCGCGTATGTATCTGAAAGACAATTTGCGACTTTTGCAAGTTCATCGGCTGAAAGTGATTTTTGTGTTGATTCGTGATAGAGTTCTTGTAATTTTTTAAATTCTCCACGAGAAATTTCTTCCAATAAATCCTGATCAATATTTTTGGCGTCAAGCCACGCTGCCTCACCACGACAGGATTTTCCAAATTCTCGAAAACTTGAAAAATCCTCCAAGTGTCGTTTTGTGAGACTTTGCGCCATCGCATCGCCCGCATCATCAATTCTCGAATAAAAATCCAGGCCTTGCGCCGAGAGAGAATTAGGTATGCTGAAAATAGCAAAAAAAGCAAGCAAAAATGTGGCTGTGGATAGTTTCCAATTCATAGCGATATTTTACTCTATTTTGCTCCAAAAAGCAATTTTTTCTCAAAATTTTTCTTGCGAAAATCCAAAAACTCGTATAATAATTTCACTTTATTTTTAAAATTGATTATGAAAAAAATTGTTCTCGCGATTGCGGCAGGACTTTTGCTCGCATCTTGTGGAAATTCCACAACCCAAAACCCAGCACAGACGGGCGCAACGGTTATCGAAGATAAGGCAACTGTTGGCCGAACGACTGATGGTGCCGTGACTTACGGCGAAGGTGCAGCTCGCATTCAGGTTTTCTCTGATTTTCAGTGTCCAGCGTGCCAGAGTTCTAATCAGACAGTTGCTCCAGTGTTGGACGAATTGGCTGAAGCTGGAAAAATCACAATCGAATATCGTCAGTTCCCATTGACACAAATTCATAAAAATGCCTACGCAGACGCGAATGCGGCGCTTTGTGCGGCTGATCAGAACGCGTATCGTTCATATCATCAGGCACTTTATGCTCTTGAAATTTCGAAGCGAGGAGCGACTGTTTCTGATGCGGATCGTATCGCAGCGGCTAATGGCCTTGGTATGGATATGGAAAAATTTTCTGCTTGTGTAAATAATCAGGAAAATAAAGCAAAAGTAGATGCTGATATGACTCTTGGAAATTCTTTGGGAATCTCTGGAACGCCAACATATTTGCTTGACGGACAAGCGCTTTCGCTCGGTGCTTTTACACCTGCGGATAACAGCACAGCAACTTTCCAGAAAAATCTTCGCGAATTCCTTGAAACATATGCAGCGCGAACTTCTGGTCAGTCAGAACCAGTTGTAACTTCTGATGAAAATGCTTCAACTGGCGATAACGGCGTTGGTGGCGTAGTTTCTACTCCAGCAACTCATTAAAAATTTCCCCATCTCGGGGATTTTTTAAAAACTAAAAAACACAAAACAATAAAAAATTATTGATAAACAATAAAAAATTATTGATAAACAATAAAAATTATTTGACAAAAAATAAAAATAATATAATCGCACTATCCTAGGTTTTTATTTTTCTAAAATTTTTTATGAAAAAATGGTTCATTGTTATGAGCAAAAATTTTCTCTGATTTATCGGGCTGCAAATATTGGCTATTGGACGATTTTTGTGATGATGATTCTGGCTTTGCTCGCGCTCGCTGTATTCGTAGGAATGCATTATTTTCATATTCAACCGACGATTTTTGGCGCGAATACTTTTACGATTTCAAATGATTTGGCATTTGGAGTTTTTCAATTTCGTGTCACGCATCTTGCGATTGTGACGATAATCTTGACAAGTTATGTCGTGATTTATGGAGGTTTATTGCTCTATGTTTTTAAAACTTTGAAAAAATTGGCGCTTTTTGGAAAAGAAGGAGATATTTTTCGGCCTGAAAGTAAAAAAATAATCCAAAATCTGAGTGGACTTTTTATATTTTTAGCGATTTTGGGAACACACCTTGTGGTCGTTCCTATCGTGATTTTTATCATTATTTTGTATGAATCATTTTTTGTTGGATATCATTATAAAAAGAAAAATGAAAAACTCAGCGAAGAAAATAATTTAACGATTTAGTATGAAAAAAATTATCATCAATCTTGATGTTATGCTTGCAAAGCGAAAAATGAAATTGATGGATTTGGTAGAAAAAATTGGGATTACACAAGCGAATCTGTCGATTCTCAAGCAAGGAAAAGCGAAGGCAATCAGATTTTCTACGCTGGAAGCGATTTGTGATGCGCTAGATTGTGAGCCGTGAGATATTTTGTCTGTACAAAATATTGAAAATCCTGAAAATAGTACAAAATAAAAAAATCCCAATCGGGATTTTTTTATTCAATAATCTTAAACAATTCTTCAAGACTCGTTTTTCCTTGCATAGCCTTCAAAATACCATCTTCGCGCATCAACATCAAATCTCATTTTCGAGCGATTTCAATAATTTCTTTTGGGCTAGAACCATTTCGGATACTTGTGCGGATTTCGTCAGTAAAATTCATCACTTCATACACACCGATTCGTCCTTGATAACCAGTCATTCCGCAATGTTCACATCATTTCGCGCGATAGAGTGTATAATTATTCTTGCGATTAGCGAGTCCAGGAATTCCAATATCTCGCATCATATATTTAATAATATCTACTTCGCTTGGGTCAGCTTCATATGCCTCACGACAATGCGGACAAATCCTTCGAATAAGCCTCTGAGCAACGATTACATCGAGCCCCGATGCCAAAATATAATTTGGCACGCCCATATTCATAAGTCGTTCGATGGTTTCCCCAGCAGATTTTGTATGGAGTGTTGAAAGTACGAGATGACCCGTCATTGCCGCCTGCATCGCGATGGTTGCTGAATCCAAATCACGGATTTCACCAATCATAATAATATCTGGATCTTGGCGCATGAGTGCTTTGAGTCCACTCCCATAAGTATAACCCGATTTATCGTCCACCTCACTTTGTACCACACCAGGAAGTTCGTATTCGATTGGGTCCTCGAGGGTGATAATTTTTCGATCAGTGGTATTGAGTGTTGAAAGCATTGAATAAAGCGTTGTTGTTTTACCCGAACCAGTTGGCCCCGTCACGAGAATGGTTCCATTTTTCTTTTTCAGAGATTTTTCAACTTGACGCTTTGCGGTCCACATAAATCCAAGTTCATCAACACTTGGAATCGCCCGGCTTGAATCCAAAATACGACAAACCATATTTTCGCCATACTGAACAGGAAGCGTTGAAACGCGGACATCAATTTTTTCTGCATCATCAGAAATGCGATATTTTCCGTCTTGCGGAATGTGATGAATATTCAGTTTGAGGTCAGACTTGTATTTGAGGCGCTCCAGTAAAAGTTTATATTCAGCTCGAGAAAGTGTGGCCACGGTTTCTAGGGCTCCATCGATTCTGAGACGAACTTTTGTGTCGTGCTCGCTTTGATCGTAGTGAATATCTGACGAGCCAAGTGCAAGTGCGCCTTTTGTAATGATAGTGAGCGCGTTGTCACTGTCTTGTTTTTTGAGAAAATCGTGAATAGTTTTTTCCAATTCCAAAAATCGCTCCTTTTGTCTATGAGCGTCTTTTTTGGTTTGAACCTCGTTGATTTTGGCTTGCAGATCCTCATCATTTTTGATATTTGAGGTGTTTTCAGGCGTTTCAAGAACGGCTGGCAAGTCATATTTTCCAGAATTTTCAGTCATACTCTGATTGTACCACAAAACATTCTTTTTTGCAAAAAATCGTGCAATTTTTTAAAAAATTCGACAAATATTATAAAATTTTTATAATGTCAAAAATTTTTTTTGAAAATATGGCCTTTATCATGCGAAACGAAGATTTTGTGTGTCAAAATTGTTGAAAAAGTGTTGCAAAACATCCGACGGGCTCTGCGCGCAATCATTGCCCGTTTTGTCTTTGTTCTTTGCATTTGGATGCGGAATTTCCTGGTGATCGCGCATCTGATTGTGGTGGAATTATGCGCCCGATTGGTACGGATTATCGGAAAAATAAGGGCGATATGCTTGTGCATCAATGCGAAAAATGTGGCAAAAAAATTCTCAATAAAGTCGCTCCTGATGATGATTTTTTGGGGTTGGTGCGAAAATTGAATCAGCAAAATTTTTAGAAAATATGGAAACAAAAAATATTGTTCAAAATCTGGAAATTCCTCTTGTAATTGGTGTTTCTGGTGGAGTAGATTCTATGGTTTTGCTCTATCTGGCGATGCAACAACTTCCGAGAAATGCTATTATTGTCGCGCATTTTGATCATGGGCTGCGTGGCGCGGATTCTGATGGAGATCGGATTTTTGTAGAAAAATTTTGCCACGAAAATTCGCTCATTTTTGAAGCTGAAACGAAAAATATTGCTGAAATGGCGTGCAATGAAAAAATGAGCATTGAGGCTACTGCTCGAAAATATCGCTACCAATTTTTTGCAAAAATATATCAAAAATATAAAGCTCATGCGCTTTGCACGGCACACCACGCTGATGACCGCATTGAGAGTGCGATGTTTAATCTCATTCGTGGCACCAAATTTGGTGGGCTCACAACTCTCAAAAAAGAGAATTTTTGGGAAATTGAATGACAGCAAATGCATATTTTTCGGCCGCTTTTATCGTTTACAAAATCCGAGATTGTGGCATTTGCAAAGGAAAAAAATATTCCTTTTCGAGAAGATGCGACGAATGATGATACCGAATTGCAGCGTAATCTTTTGCGGCATGAAATCTTGCCAAAATTTGAAAAAATAAATCCCGAATATCGTCGCGCGATTACGAATTTTTTGGAATATGTTTCGGAACACAAATCCGTTCAGGATGAGGAAATATCATGGTGGCTTGAAGTTCAAAATTCTCGTTTTAAAGAAATTCTTCAAAAAAAATTTCCTGAAAATCCTCGTGAATTTTCCATTTTTTCACTGAAAGATTTTCTGAATCAGTCAGAATTTTTCCAAAAAAATATTATCGCCTATATTTTTGAAATAGCAAATTATGGCACGATTGGGCTTTCTGATGCTATAATTAGCGAAATTCTACGTTTTTTGAAAGAAGGAAAAAATTCGTTCGGTATGCGAAAAATTAAAAATTTGGAATTGGAGCGACGAGGAAATTGGATTTTTTGGAAATAAAAACCTCTGAGTTTACATCAGAGGCGCGAAAAGATTAAGAATTTTCCCAAGCAATTTTCGATGAAATGGTCGATTTTTCCAGGTTTTTGGATCGATTTTTTCCGAATCTTGCAAATCTTTTTCAAATTCTTGAGCGAGCTTTTGTGAAAAGTCTGTATCGTACACGGTTGCATTGACTTCAAAATTGAGATCAAAGCTCCGATTGTCGAGATTAGCTGTTCCAATCACAGAAACTTCGCGATCATACACGATGGTTTTAGCATGTATAAAGCCTTTTTGATACTGAAAAATTTCTACGCCAGCATCCAAAAGTGCGCCAAAAAATGACTGCGTCGTCAGTTCAATAATTTTGGAATCATACGTTTTTGGAACGAGCAATTTCACTTTTTTCCCGCTGAGGACCGCGATTTTGAGCGTATCCAAAAAAGAAAGATTGGGCACAAAATACGGCGTCGTAATGAGAATTTCTTTTTGTGCGAGCGCCATTCCAGTGAGCAATGAATATAAAATATTTGGATACGATGAATCAGGTCCGCTCGCTGTAAAATCCACGAGCGCCTTTCCATAGATTTTTTCGTTATCATCTGGGAAAAATTGGTCATCAAAATCCAAATTTTGCTCGCTCGAAAAATTCCAATCGTACAGAAAAATTCTCTGCAAATCCCAAACCGATTTTCCCTCGATTTTTAGATGTGTATCACGACCGTAGCGATGCGTTGGAATTGCGTTCACATACAAATCAGACACATTAATACCGCCAACATATCCGACTGTTCCGTCGATGACGACGATTTTTCGATGATTTCGATAATTGATTCGATTCAGAAAATTCCATGGTTTGAGTTCAAAAAATGGAAAAATTTCCACGCCCGCATTTTGCATTTGCTCAATCTTTTTTTCGCTCAAATATCGACTTCCCAGTGCATCGTAGAGGAATCGAACTTGTACTCATTGGCGCGATTTTTGTATCAAAATCTCTATAATTTCACTTCCAATCTGGTCAGATTCAAAAATATAATATTCCAAATGAATATGATTTTTTGCTTTTAGAAGGTCTTTTTTGAGTTTTGCAAATTTCTCATCGCCATTAATAAGGAGCTCCACTTGATTATTATTCGAACTGATAATTTCGTGCGCAAAAATCCGAATCAGTCCAGAAAATTTTGGAAATTTTTTCTCAAAATCTGCCACAGTTTTTTGAGAATTTTGAAAAATTTTGACAACTTCTTGGTGCTGTTTTTCATCCAAGATGCGCTTTGCGCCGTAGATTTTTTGCTTTCGCCGATTCGTCCCCGTCGCGTAATACATGAGAAAACCAAAAATGGGCAAAATCCAAATCGCATACAGATACACTGCCGCGCGCCCCGTATGCGTCTCGTTTTCGAGCAAAATTCGAATCGTCGTATAGATCAAAAGTGCCGAATATGCGATCGTAATCAGCCAAATAAAAATGTCTTTAATAAAATCCATACGCCAATTATATATTTTTTCGAATTTTTGCAAATAATCCCAAATTGTCTGAAAAATATTTCCTTGACTTTTGCTTGATTCTATGCGAAAAATTTTTTATTTTCAAATTTTTCCAAAAATTCTCTTGATTTTTTTCAAAAATTGTTATAATAATCTCGCTTCTAAACGTTTATATCATTCAGAATTTTTCTGATTTTCCCGACTCAGAACGATTCTTTTCAAATTTTTATTATGGCTAAAAAACCAACTCGCGTTGTAAAACTACAAATCAATGCTGGTCAAGCGAATCCAGCACCTCCAGTAGGTACTCTTCTTGGGCCTACAGGTATCCAGATTGCTGAATTTTGTAAGCAATTCAATGATAAAACAAAAGATCAGATGGGGAAGGTTCTTCCAGTAGTGATCAACATTTATGAAGATCGTACATTTGATTTTTTCACAAAACAGCCACCAGCAACTTGGTTTATCAAGGATGCTTTGAAACTAAAATCTGGTTCAAAAGAATCTCACAAAACAAAAGTTGGTCATTTGACTATGGATCAGCTTAAGACAATTGCTGAACAGAAAATGCCAGACTTGAATGCTAACTCTATCGAACAGGCAATGAAAATCATCGCTGGTTCTGCTCGTTCTATCGGTATTACTACTGACTTGAACAAATAATAAAAGCTCCCAAATGGGAGTTTTTATTATTGAGCTTTTAAAAAAATATATTTTTGCAAAAACTTAATGACTGAATTTTTTCTCAAATTTCCTCGAAAAACCAAAAATAGAATTTGACTTTTTGGGAGTTTTTTGTACAATGCGTGGGCATTTGGCGATATCGTCTAGTGGTCAGGACAACGGGTTCTCATCCCGTAAACCGGAGTTCGATTCTCCGTATCGCTACCAATTTTTAAAATACAATTATGAATACAACACCTTCCAACGAAGAATCTATGAAAATTATCATGGAAAAAACTACGGCCGTTGCGAATGATATGCTCAAATTGATTGATGATCAGCTTCGTGACCTTGGAATTGATGACGATGAAATGCGCATTGCACTCAAATTTTCTATCGTTCAGAAAATGGCTCAAAATACAGAAGTTCCAGCATCTTTGAAATAATTTTTTTCGAAAAAGAAAAGCACCTAATGGGTGCTTTTTGATTAGGCTTTTTGAAAGCCAAAAACCTCAGGACGAGAGTGTAGCATCAGAAAAGCTCTTCCGTTTGAAATAAAAATATTTTTTACGGTGGTTGTCTCAGTGATAAAAGTCGGCTTATCGCTATCAAGATCTATGCTTTCAATAAGCACCACATGACTATGTAATTCAAGCTGCCCCTCGGTGGAGATTTCATATTGATGACTATTTGTCGCATTCTCTATATACAAAACATATGTAACGAGATTTTTATCCTCTTGATAGACAAAATGATTATTTGTCATTTTTTGCTCCCAACTCATGCTCCTAGTCAGACAAGAGCTATTTTTAAAAAAAGTGACTAGCCTTGCTGATTTTTTTAAAAATAACAAATATAATAAAATTGTCAAGTTAAATTTAATCAATTTTTTGATACCATCGCGCAGGAAGTCCACCGTTGTAGAGTTTGCGATTTTTCCATTTTGCGCGCGGCAACCATTTTTCTACCTCAGCATAGGACGTGATAAAACCACCCGAAATATTTTCATTTTCAAAAAATTTCACAAATTTTTCGTAAAAATCTGAAATTTCCTCCTCAGCATCGATTCGCTCGCCGTATGGAGGATTCGTCACAATTGTCATTTTTTCGCCAAATTCGTAATCAAAAAAATTCTTTTCCGCAAAAATAATATCATCTTCCACACCCGCTCGGCGAGCATTATTTTGGGCAATTTCTGTCATTTCAGCATCCATATCACTTGCAAAAATCTGATAATTGCCACTCGGATAGATTTTTTCGCGTGCTTCGCGACGCACGGTATCAAAAATTTCTTTTTCAAAAAATGGAAAATTTTCCACAGCAAAATGTCGACCAAGTCCTGGCGCGATATTTCGCGCGAGCATTGCCGCTTCAATCGCAAAAGTTCCACTTCCACAAAATGGATCCAAAAATTTTTCACGAAAACGCCAGCCAGAAATCGCCAGAATCGCGGCTGCCAGATTTTCTTTGATGGGCGCGTCGCCACTTTCGGTGCGATAACCGCGTTTGTGAAGCGGGTTTCCGGTGATATCAAGCAAAATGTGCGCCTGATTTTCAATCACAAAAATTTGAATATGCGCCTCATCACCATCACGATTTTCGTACAAATGGTGCGTTCCAGTTCCGTCTGTCAGGTGGCTTACAATGGCTTTTTTGGCAATCGACTGAATGCTCGGCGTATGCGACAAAGTGGATTTGATTGCGGTTGCTTCTGTGACAATCGCAATTCCTGCACGCAGAAAATTTTTCCAAGAAATATTTTTGACCACTTCAAAAAGCGTGTCAAAATCACTCACCATTGCGCTCGCGAGCTCAATATACACGCGATTAGAAAAACGACTTTGCACGAGTAATTCGTATAAATTTTTTTCAGTTCCTTGTCCGCGAACGATGCGGTCTTGTACATCAAAATTTTTGAGACCAATTTTTTCTGCCTCGCGCTTCACGAGCGTCTCCACGCCCGCCTGACAAGTAATAAAAAATTGAAAATTTTCCCGATTCATCGCTGGATAGGGAAGTTTTTTTTCTTGTGGGATTTTTCTGAGAATTCTTATATTTTTTTGCATGAAAATTTTGTAAATTTGTACAATTATCAAACGATAGCTGTACGATTATTCTTTGTAACAAATCTCTTTGATGAAGGCTTGAAGGGAAATTTTGTCATTCCAAACATTTTTGTCGAGCCAAACGATGAGCGAAATATTGCGACCAATCTGAAATTCTTCGTGTTCAGCGCCATTCCACATAATAATCGGCAAACTCGGGTGTTGTTTGGTAAAAATTTTGATATGTTTTTTCTCACTGCCGAGCGTTTGTACTTCGGTAATTTCCACATCATCAAATAACCAAAATGGCTTTGGATTACCGATTCCAAAGGGACGAAATTTTTCAATTGATTCCAAGAGCTGAAGCGTGGCTTCATTGGGTGGCAAAATACTTTCTACGCGAATGGTTGGCACGGGAAGTTCGCCAGTTCCATAAATTTCGTAAAATTTGGCAATCATCCGTGACTGAATAATTTCAAAATTTTCTGGAGAAACACTGAAGCCAGCCGCCTGTTTGTGGCCACCATAGCGAATAAGAAAATCTTTTGAATCATCGAGAATTTCCATAATGTTGCACCATTCTGGCGCTCGACAACTTGCTACATATGAAATACTACCATCCGCCTCATGATGCTCACAAAGCACGATACTCACGCGATTGTATGATTCCGTCAGTTTTCCGGCCACCAGTCCAATGAGCCCGTGTTCGAGATTTTTGTCCAAGAAAAATAAAATTGGCTTGTCTAGCTCGATGCTTTCGAGCGCAGTTTTTGTAAAATTTTCCACTACTTCACGACGATCCGCATTGAGTTTTTCGATTTCTTCCAAGAATTCATCGCAGCGGTTTTCGCTTGCCAAAAGCCAACGCAGGGCAGTAATGGGGGTATCCATTCGCCCAGATGCATTGATGCGTGGCCCAATCTGAAAGCCGATAATATCAGCATTTCACTCTACATTTTCATTTCATTCCAGATATTTTCTGAGTCCGGCTGATTCAGAATTTTTCATTTGCTTGAGACCCAGTGTCGTAATCACACGATTTTCGTCCACGAGTGGCATACAATCCGAAACGGTTCCAAGCGACGCAAAATCAATATATTTGGTGAGAATTTGTTCAATTTTTCCAGTAAATTTCGGCTCACTCAACAAAATTGCATGAATGAGCTTGAGGGCAACGCCCGCACCCGCAAGATTGGGAAAAGGATAATTTTTGTCCGCGCGTTTTGGATTGAGAATTCCAATAACTTCTGTCGGAATTTCGTCTGGAACGGCATGATGATCAGTCACAATCACATCAATTCCGAGTTTTTTAGCATGGCGAATTGGCTCAATATCGCGTGTTCCACAATCCACCGTAATCACCAATTTTACATTTTTTTCAGCCAATTCATCGAAAAAATATTCTTTGAGGCCGTAGCCGTCTTTGGCGCGATGAGGCAGGCGGTACGAAATCTGTGCGCCCAATTCATTTGCCAAAAAACGCACCACAAGCGCAGTCGCAGAAACGCCATCCACGTCATAATCACCAAAAACCACAATTCGTTCATCGCGGTCGATTGCTTCTAGAATTCGCTTCACAGCGGGCTTGATGTCTGGCATCAAAAAAGGATCGTGCAAATCTGAAATTTTTGGCTCAAAAAATTTTTCTCGATCGATATTTTCTAAGTTTCTATTTTTCAAAAAAATGCTTTCCGCGTCGCCATTCCACTCGGATTGAATGAGAATTTTGGTTCCAGATTTGGTAAAAAAATTTTGTTTTTTGACATTCATATAGTTCTGATTATAATCGCAATTACAAAAAGTAAAATTTATTTTTCAAAAAATATGAAAAAACTCCTTCTTCTCATTCTTGTTGCCACTCTTGCCTCTTGTGGTCAGCCAAATTCTTCTGAAACCACTCCTCAGAACACTTCAGAAAATGCTGCCGAAACAGCCGCTCAGTCAGGTGAATCTATGCCTTCTGGGGTGGATTATGTGACATACCCAACAACTGTTGTGGATTCTCCAGCGGCGAAATTTTGTGAATTGAAGGGCGGAAAAACTTCGATAGAAAAGCGCGAAGATGGTTTTGAGATGCTCTATTGTGAGGTTGCAGGCGAGAAAAAAGATGCTTGGCAGTTCATGAATGATAACGCATAATATGTCGCCTTTTGGCTTTATATTAACATTTTTCGGGATAATTCTTATTTTTGGAGCGATTTTTTATACACAGAAAAAAATTTCGCTCTTTTTCCGTTTTTGTATTTTTTTCACGGGCGCGTCGCTTATTTTGTTTACGGCGTTTCCATCGATTTTGCAAAAATTAGGGCTTTTGTTCGGCCTGGAGCGTGGCGCTGATTTGCTTGTGTATGCATCGGTGGCAGTTTTGCTGTATTCAGTGGTTTTCTTGTTACAGAGAAATTCTATTCTTTCTTCCAAAGTTACGCGCGTGATCCGCTCGATGACGATTCGAGATGCTACCCATTTTCCTATTATTTCAGCCAGAACTGTTCTCGTGATGGCATGTTACAATGAGGAATCTGTTGTGGCTCAGACGATTGAAAAAATTTTTGAATTTGATAAAGATTTGGCAATTGTTGTTGTGAATGATGGCTCGCACGATAATTCCTCAGCCATTTTACAAAAAATGAGCGCCAAATTTTCAAATCTTCGCGTGTTGCATCATGCTCAAAACCTTGGTCAGTGAGCAGCTCTGGAAACGGGTTTTGAATATATTCGACAATGAAATATTAAGGCTGACTACATAGTGACTTTTGATGCTGATGGTCAGATGGATATTACAGATTTGCCGAAAATGCTTGCGATTTTACGGGAAAACCCTGAAATTTCTGTAGTTTTGGGAAGTCGTTTTTTGGAGAAAAAATCTGATAACATGCCAATTTTTCGAAAAATTCTACTCAAAACGGGCATCATTTTTACCAATTTAGTGAGTGGAATTCGCTTAACAGACACACACAATGGCTATCGTGTTTTTCGGAAAAATATTTTGCCAAAAATTCGGATTTCACTGGATGGAATGAGTCATGCGTCAGAAATTTTGGATATTATTGCAAGGGAAAAAATCTCATTTCGTGAATGTAGTGTCAAAATTTTGTATTCCGACTATTCTCTTCACAAAGGTCAAAAGTCATCAAATAGCGTCAAAATCGCATTTAATATAATTTTTAAAAAATTTTTCTAGTATGCAAAAAACACTTTTGGTTACGGGTGGCGCGGGATATATTGGCTCGCACGCGGCGGTTGCCTTTGCTCAAGCGGGTTATAAGGTGATTATTCTGGATAATTTTGCCAATGCTGGCCGCGAAAACCTTGACGGAATCACGAAAATCCTCGGTCGCGAAGTGGATTTTTTTGAGTGCGATATTACTGATCGCAGTGGTCTTGAGGCGATTTTTGAAAAATATCATTTTGATGGTGTTTTGCATTTTGCGGGACTCAAAGCTGTGGGTGAAAGTTGCGAAAAAATTGGTGAATATCACGAAAAAAATATTTTTGGGAGCATCGTTTTGTTCGATGTGATGGAAAAATTTGGTGTAAAAAAATTGATTTTTTCGTCGTCTGCGACCGTTTATGATCAGAAAAATTTGCCGCCATTTGTTGAGGAGATGCCGACTGGAACGACAAATCCGTATGGAACGTGCAAGCTTGTCATCGAAAAATTGATTGAGGATTATACGACGCACAAAGATTGGCAGGCGATTTCGTTGCGTTATCTGAATCCGATTGGAGCACATTCATCGGGCTTTATTAGTGAGATTCCGCAAGGCATTCCCAATAATTTGTTGCCATATATTTTTGATGTAGCGCGCGGAAAGCGCACTGAGGTTCGCGTTTTTGGTGATGATTATCCGACACAAGATGGCTCTGGTGTGCGTGATTATATCGATATCAATGACTTGGTGGATGCGCATTTGCTCGCATATGAGAATTTGCAAAATGGGCACGAAATTTTTAATGTTGGCACTGGAAAGGGAACGAGTGTTTTTGAGATGATTGATTTGGTAGAGAAAATTTCTGGACAAAAAATCCCGTACAAAGTGATGCCGCGCCGCTCGGGTGATTTGGCAATCGTTTTTTCGTCTACACAAAAAATTACTGAAAAACTTGGTTGGAAGGCCAAAAATTCGGTAGAAGATGCGATTGCAAGTGGTTGGAATTTTATTCAAAAAATGCATCATGATTCCTAAAAAAATTCATTATTGTTGGTTCGGGAAAAATCCAAAACCGCAAAAAATACTTGATTGTATCGATTCGTGGCGAAAATTTTTGCCTGAATATGAGATTATTGAGTGGAATGAGAAAAATTTTGATATTTCACAAAATATGTATGCGCGTGAGGCGTATGAAGCTCAGAAATATGCTTTTGTAAGCGATTTTGCACGTCTCAAAATCCTGTACGATGAGGGAGGAATTTATCTCGACACTGATATTGAAGTCGTGCAAAATTTTGATAATTTTTTGCATCATGGCGCCTTTATGGGTTTTGAATACGGAAAATTTTTAGCGACTTGTGTGATTGGGGCTGAGTCTCAAAATCCGATGATTTGAGATTTTTTGCAATTATACGAAAACATTTCGTTCCAAAAAAATTCTAAAAATGATTATACGACCAATGTTGCGCGAATTTCAGATTTTTTGACGACACATTTTCCTGAATTTCGCGCTGATAGTTCGTTTCAGATTTTGAATGAAAATTTTGCTATTTATCCGCAAGAATTTTTTTCGCCGATCAATGAATTTGGGGAAATCTATCGTACCGATAAAACTGTTGCTATTCATCACCACGAAGCTTCGTGGGTGCCGTTTCATTTGAAGATTTTGTATTTTTTGGTACCACGAATGAAACGCTTTTTGCGATTTTTAAAATTGTATTAAATGATTTTTTTCTACATTATCACACCAACTTTTGAACGAAGTGAATTGCTTCAGAAAAATCTTAATTCCGTGGCTTCGCAGTCATATCCGCATTGTCTGCATTTGGTGATTGATGATTCCAGCACCACGAATTCTTGGGATTTTTTGCAATCAATTGGCGAAAATTCGTGCCAAAAATTTTTCAAAAACGACACGAATCAGTGAGCGAATTTTTCGCGAAATCGTGCGCTCGATTGGGTTATACAAAATACAGATTCTGATTTTCAGAATTATATTATTTTTTTGGATGATGACGATTTTTTGGCAGAAAATGCGCTCGCAGAAATGGCTCAAAAAATTGAAAAAAATCCACAAATGTGGATTGTGACGGAGCGAGCATTTGAGAATGGGAATATTATTACAAAGGCGAAAAATGGGGAATGAGAGTATAATTATGTTCGAGATTCTTTGCTCGGAAACAATTTTTCTGGCGATGCAACGCACTGGATTTCGACCGAAATTCTCGGTGAAACACGATTTTTCCGTGATGTGAAAAATGCAGAAGAATGGTGATTTTTTCTGGAACTTTCCGCAAAAACCAATTTTTATTTTATACATCATAAAAGCACGATTTCAAACGGTTATCTCGCAGATGGTCTCACACAGCAGGCTTTTTCTGGAAAAATTGATTTGTCATTTCAGCGGAAAATGATGCGACGAATGTGGCGGATGATTCGTGCCAACTTTCCAGACATTTTCCCGATAAAACCGTTATTTCTCTATGTTTATTTTTTGCCTGGGATTCATCAGATTTCCCGATTTTTGCTAGGAATTTTACGAAATATCTTGCGAAAATTTTTCTAAAAAATATTTTTCCACGCTTCCAAAATCTTTTCAGAATCAAAATTTTTCAAAATTGTTTGAGAAATTTTTTTGTTGTTTTCGGGATTTTGCTGGATTTCTTCAATTATTTGTACAAATTCTCCCATATTTTGAAAACAAATAGCGTCATCAAAAAATTCTTGAAATTGTGGAATTTTTTTGATGCAAACAGGGAAGTCTTGTTGCATCGTTTCCAAAATGCTCATTGGAATCACATCCAGATCGGACGCATAGATAAAAATTGCGTTATGAGAAATGGTTTTAAAAATCGTTTTTTTGCGAGAAAATCAATGCCAAATGATGGTTCCAAAATTGATTTTTGGAAGTTTTTTTTCGATGATTTTTTGAAATTTTCCATCACCAAAAATATGAAATATATATGGTTTTTTGAGATTTTCCAAATTTTTGATAATTTCCAAAACGCCGCGTCATTTTTCCCAAAAGTGAAAACTTGTTATCGTAAAAAATTCATTATTTTCAGGATTTCGTGAAATATTTTTTTCAAAAATTGTCTCGTCAATCAGGTTATGAATAACGAGATTTTTTTCATCAAAAAACTGATCAGAAAGCCATTTTGACGGGAAAATAATTTCATCTGCAAATTGCATATTTTTCGGATACCAGTGCGCAAGGATTTTTCCAGGACTTGAAAAGCCTCGTTCCTTGCGAAAATCTCCGTGAATATTGAGAATAAATTTTTGGCATTTCGGACGCCACAAAAACGGCACGCTGCTCACGATAATCGCATTTTCGTGATTTTGAAAATGCAACAAAAACCACTTTTTAACTGAAAAATGATGTTCACATGAAAAACCGAATTTTTGTGATAATTTGGTGCTGAGATTTTTGAATAATTCTCACGGTCATCCGCCCCGATTTCCTGATACAAAAAGGATTTTTAGCATATTTTTTCTTTACTACAAAAAATATCAACTTGCTCGCGCTTTGTGTACAAATTTTCAAAAAATTGCTCGTGATTGCTGATTGGCTTGAGGTGACCGCGATAGTCAATGTAGTACAATTTGAAGCCAACTTCCGCCAAAATATCAAGCATTTCTACGGATTTTTCCGCAAAATCAGTCGGATAGAGTTTTTCATAAAAAGTTGGTGAATATTCAAAAATCATCTTGAGATTATTTTGAGAAAGAATTTTTTTCATCCCGAGAATCGCGAAATATTCGTATCCCTCGATATCCATTTTGATAAAATCAATTTTTTTCTCGCCCAAAAAATCATCTAGCACGATTGTTTCGATACTTTCGCCCTCCTTGCCAGAATGCAGATTCTCCACAAGACTCGAACCACCCGGATTCGTCGGATTATAAAAAAGATTTTTCGTTGTTGCGGTATTGCTCACAGCATGGCGAATTGCTGAAATATTAGAAAAATTATTGAGCGCAATATTTTTTTGTAGTTCTGCAAAATTTTTCGAACTTGGCTCGAATGCGAGCACCTCACCTTCATTGCCAACAATGCTGGATGCAAGCAACGAAAAATAGCCAATATTCGCGCCAATATCAAGAAAAACATCTCATTTTCTCAGATTTTTTCGAATCAATTTTGAAATATCAGGCTCCCAAAAACCAAGATTTATAATCGTATCATCAATCGTTTTTCCTTCGTGCAAATACATCCAAAATCCTTCTTTTGTCTGCATTTTTATTTCATTTTTTCCTCCAAAATGTAAATTTTTTCCAAGTTTTTGATGAAAATGATTGAGCTGTTTGAATGGAAAATAATTGCCGAGCCCACTTCCATAAAATGGACGAATACATGCACTGATGGCTTTGTGAAGGATTTTTTTCATAATTTAGAAATTTTTAAAAATTTTTTCAAAGTCTTTTTTCATATTTTCGAGCGAAAAATGGTGAGAATTTTGTGTTTTTGGAAGATTTTTTCATTCAAAAATATTTTTGAGATTTTCTGTCAAGGAAGCTTCGTTCGGCTCAAAAAGTGTGATATTTGGAATTTCGCCCGTCCCACCAACATCGCTTGCAAGCACTGTTACGCCCGAAAGCATCGCTTCAATCACGGTTGTCGGCAGTCATTCTTGCAGGCTTGGATTCACAAAAATATCAATATTTGGATAAAAATTTTCCAAAATCCAATGATTATTTTTCGTTCACAAAAACTTTATACGATTATTGATTTGAAGATTTTTTGCAATATTTTCCCATTCTCATCGCATTTCTCATTCTCCGATAATTTCCAGTTGCCACGGATATTTTTTGAGATTTTTGAGTGAACGAACAAGAATCTCGAGATTTTTAAGTCAAACAAGTCGGCCAACAAAACCAATTTTTGGAATTGGATTTGGAATTTTTTCTTTTTTCAAAATGGAAAAACCGCGATAAATAACAGAAATTTTTTCGGTTCGATTTGTCAAATCCTGAACCCAATTTTTTCATGCTTCACTCACACAAACCACCCAATCTGCGCGCCGCACAATCATTTTTCCAATCGTCAAATCAACAATTTTTGCAATATTTTTGATCCAAAAATTTTTATGCACGAGAAAATCTGTTCCGTGCTCGATATGAAGATAGGGAATTTTTTTTGCCTTTGCTATCAGAAAAACAAACCAAGTCGTTGGCGAAAAACGAATATGAGAAATTATGATTTTGGTATTTTCGCGAGAAATATTTTTCCAGATTTTCCAAAAATTTTTCTGCCAAAATTTCGGTACCGAACAATTTTTTACTGGCCCAAAAATTTCAAAATGCTTTCCACCTTCAAGCGTCGTGATTTTGTTCTGGAACATTTTATCCAAAATCTCAGCATATTTTTCCACGCCACCAATATGCTCGAATGCAAAAGGCGAAACCTGAATGATTTTTTGTAAATTATGCATATTTTTGAAGGCTTTCTAGAATTTTTTTATCAAAATTTTCTGTCGAAAATTCGTGTCCGCGCGCGATAATCTCGTGCTGATTAAGTGAAGAATTTTCGAATTTTTCAATAATTTGATTGAGGGCGTCCGGTGTTTGTGGTGTGAAAAAAAAACCAGTTTTTCCCTCAATAACGGTCTCGGTTGCTCCCCCCACTCAGTAGGCGATAACAGGCGTTCCTGATGCCATCGCCTCCACTGGTACGAGTCCAAAATCCTCTTCTGGCGGAAACAAAAAAGCTTTCGCTTGCGCGTACAATTCGTTGCGCTTTTCTTTTGTGGGCGCAAAAATCCACGAAATGTTGGATTTTGATTTTGCTTTTAATTCGTGATACAAAAGATTGTCTGTGTTGGTGCAGAGAATCAATTTTTTCCCATTTTGATTGAAGGCATCAACCAAAAGATCGAATTTTTTGTAAGGAATGCAGCGTCCGATGCCAAGATAAAAATCTCATTTTTCGCTTGTTGGTGAGAATTCCTCAGTTTTAATTCCTGGATAAATAATTTCTGACTCGCGATGATAAAATTTTTGTATTCGATCCGCTGTTGTCTCTGAGTTTGCCCAAAAAACATCAACCGCAGCAGCCGCTTCCAAATCAAGTTTTCGCATCCAATTTACCACTTTTGGAAGCACAAATTTTGCGATTGGATTGAGAATTTTGCCAAATTCCATCATTTTCAAATATTCGTTATAATGTGACCAATAATAGCGAATCGGCGTATGACAATACACAAAAACTTTCGTATTTTTTCACTTTTTCGCGAGCGCAACATTTTTGGATTCGGCGCTACTCGAACAAATCACGATATCAAAATCGGAAAAATCAAATTTTCTAAAAGCGTACGGCCGAAAAATCCCAGCCAATTTGTGCTTGTGACCAAAAAAAGGCATTTTTTGCAAAAAACTTGTGTGAATTTTGCGTCATTCGAGCATTTTGTGCTTCATAAAACAAACACTCGTGAAAATTTCAGCATTTGGAAAAAGTGCGAGAAGCTCCTCAATTACGAGTTCTGCACCACCAAAATCGATGAGCCAATCCGCCACAATTGCAATTTTTTTGTCGTGAAAATGATTCATAATTTTCAAAAATTTCCCTTATAATACGAGTTTTTTTGTTTTTGTAAAAATTTATTGTGAAAAAATTTGAAAAATATCAAAAAACCATACAATGCTCATAATTAACGGATTTTATGACAATCAAAAAAATTGCTGTTTTGCACGACGCATTCTTGTATCGAGGCGGCGGTGAACGCCTTGTAACCCTGATGGCAAAGGCATTAGATGCGGATTTGATTTCTGGATTTTTTTCCGAATGAAGTTTTGTGCCGGAAGAACTCGGATTTTCTGGGCAAAAAATTGCGCTCGGTAAGCCTGTTTTTAAAAAATGAATTCGGCATCTTATTTTAAAAAATCGCTTTCGCAAGGCCACCAAGTTGCTCGAAAATTATGAAATTATTATTTTGTCGGGCAATTGTCTTGATGTTTTGGAAAATTTTACCAAAAAGCCAAATCAAAAAATTTTTTATTATTGTCACACGCCGCCGCGATATTTGTTCGATTTTCGTGAAATGTATTTGAATAAATTTCCAAAAATTTTTCGCGGTATGATTTCATATTTTTTTGACAAACAAGCCAAAAAATATATAGAATTCCTTGATAAAATTGATCAGATTTTCACGAATTCTCAGAATACGCACGACCGATTGTTGCATTTTTGTGGGAAAAATTCTGAAATTTTGTATCCGCCGACCGACACGACGCGATTTGCACCAGCGAATACCAAAAATCTGCTTCCAAATTTGCCAGAAAATTATTATTTGTCATTTTCGCGACTTTCTCCGCCAAAGCGTGTGGGGCTTGTTGTCGATGCTTTTTTGCAAATGCCAGACAAAAATCTCGTTTTCACTTATGGGAGAAATGATCCGCTCAAAGATGAGATTTTGGAGAAATGTCAGCACGCGAAAAATGTTTTCCCGATGCCAGCGCCGAGCGATGATGATTTTATCAGACTCGTACAAAATGCGATTGCCAATATTTATATTCCGATCGATGAAGATTTTGGAATGTCGCCGGTTGAGTCGATGGCGTGCAGCGTTCCTGTGATTGGTGTGAATGAATGAGGTCTTCGAGAAACTGTGGTTGATGGGAAAACTGGAATTTTGCTTCCTGCGAAAATTCAAGTTTCTGATATTATTGCGGGCGTACAAAAAATTGATGAAAAAACCGCGCTGGCACTTCGTGAGAATTGCGTTCAGCGCGCTCAACTTTTCTCGCTTGAGAGTTTTATAGCCAATTTGAAAAAATTTCTTGAAAAATAATATTTGTTGTATGAAAATTTTTAATATTCCCCTTTGGAATGGGAAATATCAGGATTTTTTAAAAATAATCCAAAACCCCACTCAGAAATCGCTTGTTTTTACGCCGAATCCAGAAATTTTGTATCGTGCGTATTTTGATCCAGATTTTTTTGAGATTTTGCAAAAGGCGACTTTTAGTGTTCCTGATGCGAACGGATTGTATGTGGCCGAGATGATGCAGGAAGGGAAAAGTTTTTTTGGCGCGTGCCTCAAAGTTTTTTTTCAAAAGCAAAAAGTATACGAAAAATACGGCGAACTCATCAAAGGTTCAGATTTGACACGCGATATTTTGGAATGGGAAAAACCCAAAAAAATTCTCATTATTGATCGCAAAAATAGCCAACCAAAAAATGATTTTGAACGAAAAAAAGCTGAAATCCAGAAAAATTTGTGAGAAATTTTGACACAAAAATATCCGAATAATGAATTTTTTGTATTATTTGACGGCGAACAAAATCCTGAACAAATCGCTGAAATCATCCAGCAAGAAAATATCGATTTTGTATTTTCGTGCATTGGAATGAAGGTTCAGGAACAGCGACTTTGTGAAATTTTTGAATATTTGCCAACAGATTTTCCAGTGGTTGGACTTGGCGTTGGTGCATCAATTGATTTTCTTCTGGGATTACAAAAACGTGCTCCAAAATTTTTCCAAAACTTAGGACTGGAATGGCTCTATCGTTTGATTATGCAGCCAAAAATCCGCGCCAAGCGTATCAAAACCGCACTGATCGATTTTCCTCGTCTTGTGAAACAAGAAATAAAAAATCCCTCAAAATAGGGGATTTTTTAATCCGTAATGATTTCCTCTCCGACGACTGTTTCATTTTCTACAAAAATGTGTAATTCTCGTAAAAATTTCATCGGCCCCATTACTGAGAAAGGGTAGGGGATTTTTCTGGTTTTGATTTCGAGCGTTCCTGTAAACCAATCAGCCAAAACACGCTTTTTTCATGGAAAAAATATTCAACTCCCACGATGTGATTATAATCAAGATAAGCCTTGATATTCGTGAGAAAAAATTTTTTGCCACGAATTTTCCAAGTTCCATAATAACCACGCCAACAAGCCGTGCTTGGGAATTTCAATTCTATATTATTTCGCGCTAAAAACGAATTAAATGGCCCTGTGCATATTTCATATAACCATCATCAAATAATGATTTTTCGGGTGCTTGACGAGTCATAAGAAATTAAATCTCAAAATCAAAAAATTGTTCGATATTGAGGCGCTCGTGATCAAGTCGGAAAAGCTTTCCATCTTTTTCAAGAATTTTCAACACGCCATCTACGATTTTTTCGCTCACATTTTCACCATAAATATTTGGCTTTCGCATATTGTGGTTGTCGTACGCGCCCTTCACGATTTCAACAATCAATCGAGAATTCACTGGCGGCGCAATGACATTCGCCCCAGCGAGAATTGTTTCCGTACGATCAGAGCCAAAACGAAGTGTTACGCATGGCGTTCCAATAATGTTCGCTTCCTCCTGCATACTTCCAGAATCGGTCATCACACAGCCTGCTTTACTGAGCATATCCATCACTTCATGATGATGCGCAAGTGCTGGTCCATATGCAAAATTGTCACGATAGTCCTCCACAAGTTGTTCAATGTCAGATCGCAAACCGTAGCGATCAATTGCTGACTCTGAAGCATTAAGCCCCAAAAAACAAACGGGAAATCCATCTTGCACCAGTTTTTTGATGGCAAAATAAATTGCTTTAAATCGTTCTTCAATTTCGCAATTTTCGCGACGATGCACCGTGATAAAAATCAATTTTTTATATTTCATATTCGGATACATCGCGAATGCATTGGATTCTGGGATTTTGGCAGACGAAATTTTGACCGCATCAGCAACCGTGTTTCCTACCACCACCATTCGATCCTCCAAAAATCCTTCATTCATCAAAGTTCTTTTATATAACTCGTGTGGAAGCGCAAAAAATCCTGTCGAGGCCTCGATTCCGCGCGTGTCAAATTGTTCAGGATACGGCTCGATTGACCCCAATTCATAAATTCGCTGGTCTTGCAAAAAGGTATAATATTGCTCCCAGTCAAATTTTCCATGCTGGAATTCTGTGAAAACGCGATTGAAAAAATGTTCATTCGGCGTGAAAGTTCGAATTCCGGCTTCTACATGCACCACCGCAAATTTGTTCAAAAAGGCTGCTTTGTCCGCTGTCGTGGCTGTCATCGTGTCCCCATGAACGTACGGAACAGGAATTTTCCCGTATTCATTCGCGAGCTTATCAAGAAAATTTCCAAGTCGCTCAATCACTTGTGAAAATTTTTCGTGCAATTTTCCGCTAATTCCAAGTTTTACATCCACTCTCATTCCAAATTCTCCGAGCACACCTTCAGAAAGATTGTAGTCATAGTGCTGACCAGTGTGCACCAAAATCAACAATTCTCCGCGTTTTTGAAGTTCCTGATACAACGGTGCCTGTTTGATGATATCGGGTTTTGTCGCAATCATCACAATGTGCGCGTATTGTTTTTTTGAACGCTCAATTTCTTTCCAAAAATTTTGTCGGATGGAAATATTTCCTTCCTCGAGATAGACGATTTCTTGATTCATAACAAAAAATTAAGTAATTTGATTATATAAAATTTTTCATGAAAGGCAATAAAATTTTTGTTTTGAAAAAATATAAAAAATTTTGCAAAAAAATCTGAGTATGCTACAATGAATTACAACTAACCAATCAATTGTCTAAATTTTATGGAAAATACATCAGAAAAATCACAAAAATTTTCATTTTTTGAAAAATTTTTCAAAATCCAACCAGAAGGAAGAATTAATCGTCTGCAATTTTTTCTCAGACTGATGATAATTTTTGGGTTTTGGAGTGTGATATTTTTCTCAATTATCCATTACTTTCAGTCAACAGAATTATTTTTTCAGGGAATTTATGATTTTATTTATGATTCTTTTTGATATCCTATAGATTTCTTTTTTGCGTCACTTTTCCTAAAAATTTACATACTTTTGATAGTTGTTCCGATTTATGTTATTTCCGCAAAACGAATGCGGGATATTACAGGAAATAATTCTCCTCATTCATGATTTCTTTTTGTAGTGATTTTTTATATATTATTTCTAATTATATTATTTCCAATATACTTGTTATACTTGTTGTTGCCATTAATATTTTTGTCGCCATTAATATTTTTGTATTTATTGTGCGTTCCAGGGAAAAAAGAAGAAAATCAAAATGACCAAAACTCTGAACAAACAAAAAAATCTTTGTTCAAATCATTGTTGGGATTTAATTTTTTACAACGCAATCTCTCACCAGAAATTCGAAAATATTCTTTGTATCAAAAATATTTTAAAATCTGGCCGGAGATTCGTATTGGTCGAGAACAGTTCGCTGTTCGGGCGACATGGTTATTATTAATTTGGTTTATTATTTTTGTTCCTTTAGGGTTTTGGGATTGGATATGGCAGATAATGGAGCGCCTTGCATGGGAAACAGGAATATTTCATCTTTTTATACCATTCATAATTGAGTATGTAGTTGGATTAACTTTTTATGCTATTTTTTACAAGCGATTTCGTGATATCTCCTTAAATGACTCAGTGGACTTTAAGACATTGTATTGGATATTTATATTTATCCTAATTTGGATAATAGGCGTATATGCATATGTTGCATTATTATTGTTGGTGTTTGTATACTTTGGTAGTCGTCTTGGTCAAGCATGAAATAATAAAAATGGCCCAGACCCGAATAATGATAAGATTTCATTTTTTGGATAATTTTGGATAATCAGAAAAAATCCCCATTTGGGGAATTTTTTTTCAAAAATCAGAATTATCGGCCTTCTCGCATAAAAATCAGCCCTTCGAGTGAAAATTTTTTCTCGCCAATCCAAATACTTGGTGTTGGAATATCGTCTTCACCTTCGAAAAATCCAGTATTTTCTGTGAGTATTTCATCGTGCAAAATTTGCTTCACACGGCGCATGACACCAAGGCGCTCCAGTACATCATACACGCGCCCAACTCCATCAGGATAGCGAGTATCTGTCATTCGAGCGATTTCTTCGATTCGTTCGCCTGTTACACGGAAATCACCATTCTCGAGGCGAGTAATTTCGCAGCGTTTTGGGTCGGTGCGTTTTTTAAGGTCGTATTTTGTGGTTTCAGCGATTTTTTCTTCTATTGGTGCTTCAAAAATTCTTTCTGGAATTCGTTCAATAAGGGCATCTTTGAGTTCGTCAATTCTGATAAAGGCCCCAGCAGAAATAGTCAAAAATACTTTTTTCCCAGTTTTTTCTTCAAAAATTTTTACAATTTCATCCAAGTGCTCAGCATCAATAATATCCGCCTTCGAAAAAATAATAAGTTCATCCTTTGAGGCCATTTCTGAGCTCCAATTCTCGAGTTCACGACGAATGGTTTGATAATTCGCAATCACTTCATCTTCGCCAGCCGATACATCGAGCAGGTGAATAATGGCGCGACATCGATCAATGTGCTTCAAAAATTGGAAACCAAGTCCTTTTCCTTCGCTTGCGCCTTCAATAAGCCCAGGAACATCCTCAATAACCATAGAACGGCCTTTGTGCTCCATCACGCCAAGGTTGGGTATAAGTGTGGTAAAGGCGTAATTAGCAATTTTTGGACGAACATTCGTGAGTGACTGAATAAGTGTCGATTTTCCAGCATTTGGAAGCCCAACAAGCCCAACATCAGCCACGAGTTTGAGCTCCATTTTTACAAATTTTTCTTCACCAACATCTCAGAGTTCGGCAAAATGCGGAGATTGGCGTGTACTGGATGTAAAGTGCGCATTTCCAAAACCTCCACGCCCACCTTTACACAACAAAAATTCCTGATTTGGAAATTCTAAATCACAGATAATTTCGCCATCTTCTACGTCGGTTACAATCGTTCCAACTGGTACTTCAACGACGAGATTTTCAGCGCTCGCGCCGTGTTTTTCCCAAGTTCCACCGCGTTCGCCATTTTTTGCTTCGATTTTTCGCAAATGTCGAAATTTGGTTAAAGTTGTTTCGTGCGTTGTCGCTTTTAGGATAATATCGCCGCCATCGCCGCCATCGCCGCCATATGGTCCACCTTTTGGGATATATTTTTCGCGTCGCCAAGAGACAATTCCATCCCCACCCTTTCCAGCTCGGAATGTGAGT
>ERZ773070.314-NODE-314-length-36772-cov-7.567203_pt1 | contig 36772 bp, 32 predicted proteins | sample MGYA00580618_ERZ773070 | MGnify/ENA primary metagenome ERZ773070 (study PRJEB29015, sample SAMEA2738023) | human oral metagenome | biome: human oral; feature: human-associated habitat; material: dental | place: China | collected 2019 ... | reverse complement strand
TACTTAAGCGTTCATTCCCTTGTGAGAAATTTGTCAACTGTTCTTGACAATATCACTTCGACGCACCGAAGCTGAAGAAAGCATTCCCCGCAATGGCAGACTATGATCTCATCGCCATCTTCCCCGTCGGCTATCCGACCGAAAAGGGTGTCCCCTCCCCGCGCCATCCGCAGCGCAAAGCTGCAGTGGAAATCGTGGAGGTATTGTAAGTGAGTGACTGACGGAAACAAGGGACTGTTGCACGAAGCTATCCATGCGACAGTCCCCTTTCTATGCACAAAATGCGGCGCTTATATAACTTCATTGCTCATATTATTTGTATCATCAGTACCCTGTTTCCAAACAAAAATCATTGATGAACACTTGAAATACAATTGCATAAATAAAATCATCGCCATTCCGCTGAAAAAAATGTCGAATGTACGCAACGGCTTTTTCTTCACCCGCTCGTATGTTCTCCCGTGCGCTTTTCGTTGTGATCGGATCATAATGCCAGCCAGCGTAGGCTGTCTCGATCTGATTGCCCATTATTTTATAAACATCACCACCTAATATAACGGCGTTCTGTTCCGACAGATATGAAATCACCACAAGTGCATCCCGTGCGCGCCACGCACACCCATCAATACCAAACGATTTCAGCGAGATCGCCATTTTCATTATATCGCTAGGGATTTCGACTTTTTTCATGTGCAGACACTTTCTTCTCATCAAAGAATACAAAAGGAACCCACCGCAGTGCAGTGGATTCCTCCCATACGTGATTGATGCTTACTTCGTGAAATTGAACGCGCGCTTGCCCGGATAGACCGCACTTGCGCCGAGCTGCTCCTCGATGCGGAGAAGCTGGTTGTACTTCGCAACGCGCTCGGAGCGAGACGGTGCACCCGTCTTGATCTGCGCTGTGTTGAGCGCAACGGCAAGATCGGCAATCGTCGTGTCCTCGGTCTCACCCGAGCGATGCGACGTGACCGCTGTATAGCCCGCCTTATGCGCCATCTTGATCGCCTCAAGCGTCTCGGAAACCGAGCCAATCTGGTTCAGCTTGATGAGGATGGAGTTCGCCGCACCGAGCTCGATGCCCTTCTTCAGGCGCTCCGTATTCGTGACGAAGAGATCGTCGCCGACAAGCTGAACCTTGTGCCCGAGTGCCTTCGTCATCGCCTTCCAGCCGTCCCAGTCCTCCTCGTCAAGGCCGTCTTCGATCGAGTAGATCGGGAACTGGGCGATGAGCGACTCCCAATGCTTGATGAGATCATCGGATGTGAACTTCTTGCCGGACTTTGGCTGATGATAGAAGCCCTTGCCCTTCTCCTTGTCCTTCCACTCGGAGGAAGCTGCATCCATCGCGAGGACGAAATCCTGTCCGGGCTTGTAGCCGGCGTTCTCAATCGCCTTCAGGATGTGCTCGATCGTGTCCTCATCGGAGTCGAGATCCGGCGCAAAGCCGCCCTCGTCGCCGACTGCCGTCGTCTTGCCTTCCTTCTTGAGGAGTGCCTGCAGTGCATGGAACACCTCAGTCGACCAGCGCAGTGCCTCGCGGAACGTCGGTGCGCCTGCCGGCATAATCATGAACTCCTGCGTATCGACGGAGTTCGTCGCATGTGCACCGCCGTTCAGAATGTTCATCATTGGAACGGGCAGGACGTTCGCCTGCAGACCGCCGAAGAAGCGGTAGAGCGGAATATCCTCGGACTTTGCCGCCGCATCCGATGCTGCAATTGAAACAGCAAGAATCGCGTTTGCACCGAGTTTTGACTTATCCTTCGTGCCATCCACGTCGAACATCGCCTGATCGACAGCATAGATGTCACTCGCCTCAAGGCCGAGGAGCGCAGGGGCGATCTTCTTGTTGACGTTGTCAACCGCCTTCGAGACGCCCTTGCCGCCGAACTTCTTCTTGTCTCCGTCACGCAGCTCAAGTGCCTCGAACTCACCCGTGGATGCACCCGAGGGAGAAGCACCGCGGCCAATCGTGCCGTCCTCAAGAACGACCTCTGCCTCAACCGTCGGATTACCGCGCGAATCGATAATCTCACGACCGATGACCTGAGCGATTCTTAAATAATCACGCATGAAAATTCCTCCTCATCACCATAACGAAAGGGCATCCCCTTTAGACGCATCAATTCTCGGATGCGCTGTCTCGGTGATATTATACGTTCTTTCCAACCAAAAATCAATGTTCCATCCCGATCTGGCGAGACTTCCTCAGAACTTTTGCGCAAAGCACGAAAACAGTCGAAAAAGATTAAGACACAAAAATAGAAGTTCAATATTTGCCATTATTAATACATATTTTTTTTTATTGTGTGACCTAGGTTACAAAATTTTCAAACAAAACATGATAAAATACGAAGTGTCAACGGGGAATACGAAACGTCCTCCCCGACATCTTTCCCCCCCGTTGATCATCCCTCTATGGGAACGTCTCCCTGCGTTCCTGATGGTAAGGCAAATCCTTACATCCCATTTCTCAAGCCGCAGGTATTCCCAGCCTGCGAGCATCCCTTTCCATGAAAAAGAGCCGACACCCATGTCGGCTCTTTTTCTGTACGCATTTATCCGAGCGCAACATCGAGCATCATCATGAGCGTAAAGCCAACCGCAAACGAGAGCACGCCGATGTTCGAGTGCTCTCCCTCGCTCATCTCCGGGATCAATTCCTCCACCACGACGTAGATCATCGCGCCCGCCGCAAAGGAAAGCGCATAGGGCAGAACGGGCACGATGAGTGCCGTTGCAAGCACCGTCAGCACGCCGCCGATCGGTTCGACCGCACCTGAGAGGACGCCGCCCGCAAAAGCGCGCCACTTTCCCATCCCTGCCGCGCGCAGCGGCATCGAGATGATCGCCCCCTCGGGAAAGTTCTGGATGGCAATGCCGAGTGAGAGCGCAAGAGCCGCACCGAGCGTAATGCCCTCGCTGCCGCTCAGCCAGCCCGCATAGATCGCACCGACGGCCATCCCCTCCGGGATGTTGTGCAGGGTCACGGCAAGGACGAGCATCGTCGTCCGCGAAAGGCGGCTGTGCGGCCCCTCCGCCTGCTGCGCATTCATGTGCAGATGCGGGATGATGTGATCGAGGATGAGGAGAAAGAGCGTCCCCGCCCAGAAGCCGACGACAGCAGGAACAAAGGCGAACTGCCCGAGATCGCCAGAGCCCTCCATCGCAGGGATGAGGAGACTCCAGACCGATGCCGCCACCATAACGCCCGCGGCAAAGCCTGTCAGTCCGCGCTGCACACTGCGGTTGAGCGTATCCTTCAGAAAGAAGACACAGCCGGCACCGAGCGCCGTACCAATGAAGGGGATCATCAGTCCCTCAAAAATTTCCGACATAGCATCACCTCTTTGCCGAGTAGTATAGCAGACCATTTCTACGGCTTCAACGAAAATATTTCTCAACTAATGGCAAAAAGGTCGGTGTATGCCCTGAAAAGCTGCATACACCGACTTGCTGTTCCCTTAGTCCAGCGAAACGATTTTATTCTTCAGTACGTAGACGAGTGCCTGCGTGCGGTCATTCACCTTCAATTTGTGGAAGACGCTGGTGAGATGGTTCTTGACCGTCTTTTCGGAGAGCCCTAGTGCCTTGCCGATGTCCTGATTCGACAGCCCCTTTGCGATGCAGCCGAGCACGTCCATCTCGCGCGGGGTGAGGCGTTCCCCGCGGCTCTCGTCCCAGATTTCCTTCGCCATGCGCCCGACGTCGCCCGAGATGGAAGGCGTGCCAAAGAGGCGCTCGGCGAGCTTCGGATAGACGAAAGGATTCCCCTCATTGACCATGTGGATCGCCTTGATGAGCACATTTGGCTCAACATCCTTCAGCAGGTAGCCGAGTGCACCGTTCTTCAAGAGTTCAAGAACGTAATTATCGCTGTCATGAATCGTGAGTGCGATGATCTTGACACGCGAACGTGCCTGCTTCAGTTGTTTCGCTACATCCAGTCCCGTCAGCCCCGGCATATTAATGTCAAGCAGAAGGATGTCCGGTTTGAGCATGAGTGTTCGCGCCAGCGCCTCCTGTCCGTCCTCTGCTTCACCGACGACCTCAAGATCGTCTTCAAAATTCAGTACACGCTTGATCCCCTGCCTCAGCAAAGCATGATCGTCAGCCAAAAGTATTCTGATTGCCACCCGGTACCCCCTCTTTCCGCATTTTCTGCCTCATCACTCATCCAGCACATGTGCTGTGAGAAAGATCATCAATTCGCTCTCGTTTTTGCTTGTTCGTACGGTACGGAAGAATGCCCCCAAGAGCGGCAGATCACCGAGAAACGGAATCTTCGCAAGCGTGCGCGACTCATCGCTGTCGATGAGCCCGCCGATCACCATGGTTTCTCCATTCTTCAAACGGACGGTCGTGTCTGCACTTCTCTTTTGAAAGCGGTATGCCTTCAAATCATCGACAAATACAGGTGTACTGACCTCTGTGTGGACATGTGCGACAATATTTCCATCTGCCGTAACACGCGGCGTATAGCGCAGGATAATCCCCGCCTCACGATACTCGATGCCGGTCGTCGTCACGTTATTGGACGTCGTCACAACCGGCACGGGCACCTCCGCACCGATGTTGATGAGCGCCTCGCGCCCCTGCACGGTCGTCACATTCGGGCGGGCAAGCATCTTCGCCTTTCCCTCCGTGATGAGCGCACGAATTGCCGCCGAGTAGTAGAACTCATACGGCAGCCCTTCAGGACCTCGTCCAAATCGGATGACTCCCGGTGCGCTCCTGCCCGCCGTTCCCGCATTGCGGCCACTGACGTGCCAATTGCCCGCAGAGTCACGCGTCACGTTCGGATACTGCGGCAGAGATGACCACGACCAATCGACGCCGAGCTCCTTTGCCGCCCGCTTTGATACGGCAACGACACGCGCCTCGAGCGACACCTGACGCGGTGCAGTGTCAAGCGCAGAGACGATCTCGCGCACAGCAAATGCCTCTGATTCCGTCCCGTAAAAAAGGAGTGTATTCGTCGCGGTATCGACAAGGACACGCCGCTGCACATCAGAACTTGAGTCCCCACTTTCACCTATATCCTTATTAGGTTTCGACACGATCGCTCGTTTTCCTTCACCCGTCAAGGATAAATTTGCCGCATGAGCAAGTTCCTCAGGGTCTGCGTAGCGGACAGTATAAGTATGCACGCGCCGCTGAGCGTCGTGTACTTCTGTGCCAAGTGCCAGCCAGACATCTCCGTGCCGCTCGAGATGAATCCCGCGTGCAGCGGCAATGAGGTGCAGCACCTCCTCCGCTTCCCCCGTAAGATGTGCCGTTACCGTTCCTGTGACACTATCGTCTACGATAAGCGGCAGATTCCCCATGCGTGCCGCTGCGAGGAGCACAGACCGCACATCGCCGCCCGTCACATCGACGGTCACGGACGCAGCAGAAACCGGCGCAGCAGAGAGCAGCAGACCTAGGAGTGCCGTCGTTATGATCCATCGCTTCATCCTATTTACTCCCTTGTGAGCGTGACGACACCATGTGCTGTGCGCAGCGTTGCTGCTCTGTCGGTTAGTGCGTCAAGCGTATATCCATGCCATGTGTCGCCTGCGGCAAGTGCCGCGCTGTCCTTCCCCGCGGCGACAATGGCGATGCGCCGTCCATCTGCTCCTGTCACAACACCACGCAGAACGAGCGCGGTTTTTGCTTCTGCAGACACTTCCTGCAGCTGTACCGGAGAGGCAGCAGGAACGGTCTGCGGCGGGACATTCCTCTCGCGAGACGCCACAGCGCGCGGCGCGGCATTCACTGCCCTCTCCGTCTCATGTGCCGCCGTGAACGGATCACGCAGCGCACTGCGGCGTGCTGCTGCAGAAAGTCCCCGCACCTCCGTCACGGATGTCTCCGCATGGCTGACAGGAGGCAGTGCAGGCGGCGGTGCCGGATCCTCCATGAGGATCGCACACACGGAAATGAGAAGGATAAGACCTCCGCCGAGAGCCAGCTGCTGCCGTCGATACGCCGCGCTAAAGTATTTCTTCCACTCGTGCTGCACGGTGCACCTCCTGCAAAAAGGGGACTGCCGCAGCAGTCCCCCCCGAAGCATATTCATACATTCTGCCGTGCAGTTCCCACGCCGCGCAGCAGAGCAGCCGCTCAGCCCTTGAGAGCCTGCAGCTTCGGCCCCATGATACGTTTGTACGCCTCGACACCCGGCTGATCAAATGCATCGACATCCGCCAGTTCCCCCTCGTAGGCAATGGACATCGCGAGCATATAGAGCAGCTCACCGAGATGATACGGCGTCAGTTCCGGCAGTCCAAACACTGCGCTGTAGCGCTTGTTTGAGGCGAGTGCATCTGCATTTGACTGACGTGCGACCTCGAGGGCCTCCCCCATTGTTACCCCCGCAATATCAGCGAGCTTTTTGACCTCAGGGAATACGTTCGGAATGACAAGATCATCCGCCCACTTGTCGATGCGGATAAACTGCACGACTTTATTGAGCTTGCCCTGCTGATGCTGCTGTGTCTGCGCGTGCATATCCGTCGTACCGACCGCAACGACAGGAGTACGACCGTAGCAGACTTCCTTGCCCTCCTTGTTGAACTGCTTGCCGAGCGACTCGGCAAGCAGCTGAATGTACCACTCGGAGACGGACTTCAGATAGTCGCCGTACGGCATCATGACCTCGATATCGCGGCCGTGCTTTTCGGATGCGGCAAACTTCAGTGCCGCATTGAGCATCGCGGGGTTCTGCCAGAGATCGTCATTCTGACACGCCTTGTCCATATCGCGTGCACCCGCAAGGAAACTCTCGATGTCAAAGCCAATGCACGCGGCAAGCGTCAGCCCGACCTCGGTAAAGACAGTGAATCGTCCGCCTACGCCATCCGGCACGGCGAACTGCTTCCACCCCTTCTCAATGGCGAGTTTCTTCAGCAGAGTTGGCTTCTCCTCGTTCGGATCGGTGACCGCGACCACCTCGACCTCAATGTTGTCCGCCTTCGTGAAGGCATCATACATCACCATGAAGTTCGACATCGTATCGAGCGTGCCGCCCGACTTCGAGATGACGAGGAGCATGATGCGCAGCGGCTGTCCGCCATGTGTTTTCTTGATCTGCGCGACATCCTTCATGTGATTGATGATGTCACCCGTGCGGCGCGGATCGATGTTGTTGCCGCTGAAGTAGATCCGCGGATAGTTGCCGCGCTGCTCATTCGAGAGCGAATTCCAGAGCTCGCCGCAGTGCACATCAAACAGCACCTTGTTCCCGAGGTACGAGCCGCCGATGCCAAGGGAAATCACGACATCCGTATTCTCCTGTGCGTGCTTTCCAAGCTCTTTCAGCCGTGCAAGGGACGCAGGAGAGTTGATATTGCCTTCCTTGATGTATGGCGTCTGCGAGAACAGCACCTTCTCCGGCTCCCCATCCTTCGAGAGATGTGCGCGGATAAAGCCCGTCTCGCGCATGACCTTCATTGCGGCATGTGCCTTCTTCAGATCTTCTGCATAGAAGGCAAGATCGGCATCCGTCACTTTCCCCTCGCCGTAGAGGTTGTCATAGTCAAACGTAAACCCCGACTTCAGTACAAGACTCATCCCAAAAATCCCCTTTCTTTACGCGCGGATCTCCGCGAGCAGTTCATCCGTCTTCTCCTTCAGCAGGGCTTTGTCCTGGCGCGTCTCAACATTGAGACGGATCACAGGCTCTGTGTTTGACATGCGCAGGTTGAACCGCCACTGCGGGAACTCGATCGAAAGGCCATCCACCTTCGTCACCGTGCCGCCCGCACCGTACTTTGCCTCGATGCGATCCATGACCGCCTTGGCATCGGCAACCTTGCTGTTGATCTCCCCCGAGGTCGGATAGCGATCCATGCGTGCCTGCATAAGCGCCGACAGCGTCTTGCCGCCCGCCGCACTCATCAGCTCTGCAACGAGCAGCCACGGAATCTGTCCGCTGTCGCAGTAGGAGAACTCACGGAAGTAGTGGTGTGCACTCATCTCGCCGCCGTAAATTGCATTGACCGCGCGCATCTTGTCCTTGATGAATGCGTGACCGCTCTTGCACATGACTGCCTTGCCGCCCAGCTGCTCCGCGATTTCAAGCGTATTCCATGTCAGACGCGGATCGTAGATGATGCTCGCACCCTTGTTCTTTTTCAAAAATGCCTCAGCGAGGAAGCCGACCATGTAGTATCCCTCGATGAAGCCGCCCTTTTCATCAAAGAGGAAACAGCGGTCAAAGTCGCCGTCCCACGCCACACCAAAGTCTGCGCCTGTCTCGCGCACGACCTTTGCCGTCGCCTCACGGTTCTCCTGCAGAATAGGGTTCGGCACACCGTTTGGAAAGTTGCCGTCCGGCGCATTGTAAACTTTGACCAGCTCGAACGGCAGGAACTTCTCCATGGCGTTGATGATGGGGCCCGCCGCTCCATTGCCCGTGTTGACGACGATCTTATAGGGCTTCAGTTTGCTCACGTCAACATAGGAGAGAATATGCTTCACATATTCATCCAGAATATCCTTTTTTTCAACGTGGCCCGCCGAACGTGCGGGCGCAGGATAGGTCTCTCCGACCGCCATCGCCGCGATATCCTTGAGTCCCGTATCGCTGGAAATTGGGCGCGACTCCGCGCGGACGAACTTCATCCCGTTGTACTGCTTTGGATTGTGGCTCGCCGTAATCATGATGCCGCCGTCAAGTCCCAGATGTGCCGTCGTGAAGTAGATCATCTCCGTACCGCACTGACCGATGTCCACGACGTTGCAGCCGGCTTCCGTCAGCCCCTTCACAAGTGCATCGCGCAGCGCCGGCCCCGACAGACGTATATCGTGTCCGACAGCGACCGTTTCCGCGTGAAAAAGCGTCGGAAAACTGCGCCCGATACGATAGGCGAGCTGCTCATTGACCTGATCCGGATAGACACCGCGCACATCATACGCACCAAATCCGCTGTCTGTTACCGTCATGTAACGTCCCCTCCTTATGAGATGCACCATGTATTCCCCTTCGGCACAGCAATGCCGAAAAGTCATTTAAAAACATTGTATATAATTGTAATTCGCCGCCTTTTTTACATTTCCTTTTTGTCCCTCAAAATTTTGAGAACGTTTCACAAAGTTTACATCGATCTGTACTTGTGCTAGGATAAAAAATCATAGAACGGCACGATGTATCCGCTCCCACCCATAGCATGAAAGTCTGGTGTTCCCATGGACGAAGTGATGTCCCGTCTGATTTTTCTCGTCACCGATCTGATCCTGCCGCTCATCGTCGGCTATGTGCTCTATCAGCGGCAGCTGCTCTCCGACACGGTGATCAACCGCCTCATCCGCATCAATATCGTCGTATTCTTCACCCTGCTCTCGCTGTTCAGCTTCTGGGCCCTGCCGCTGACGCGCGATGTTCTTATCCTGCCCTTGTTCTTCGCGTTCATCATCCTCTTTCCCGGTTTTGTCAGCTGGCGTTTCCTCGGCCGGCGGTTTCACAGCCCCATCGACCGCGGTACGCATCTGATCTCCGCATTACTCTCAAACATCGGCACCTTAGGCGGCGTCTGCGCCTACATTATCTATGGTGAACGCGGCTTCGCCTACGCACAGATCGGCGGCGCATGCCAGAATCTCGTGCTCGTTCTCCTTGCTTTCCCCATTGCTCAGTACTACTATCTGCTGCAGAAAAACCATGGACGCAGTGCACGCCTCAACGCACACGGATTTCTGAGACTCCTCATCTCGTGGAACCAACTCAGTATCCTCGGCATGGCAGCAGGTCTCGCTCTCAACGCAGGCGGGGCCGCACGTCCGCCCATCCTTGCGGAGGCATTTTCCTATATCATCCATGTTTCTGCATGGATCGCAATGCTGCCGATCGGCTCCCTCATCAATTTTCATCGTGCACGCCGCTTCATCTATCTAACGCTTGACATGATCTTCCTGCGCTTCCTCCTCGTCCCTGCCGCCACCTTCATCGTGGCGCGGCTCATCATCAGCGATCCGATCATCCAGAACGCCCTTGTCCTCTTTGCAGGTGTTCCCGCCGCGATCAACGCCACCCTCACTGCCCGCCTTTACCATCTGAATGTTGACTACACCATCGCCGTCTTTCTTGTGACCACCGTACTTTACCTCTGCGTCATCTTCCCCATCACCTTTTTCCTGTTCCGATGATGTGAATCATGGTTTGCGCGGAACATCACACGAAGGCACACAACAATCATTGCGATAGAAAGAAGTTTTCCCATGGACAGTTCTGATTTCCGCATCATCTATCTCTTCACCGACCTCCTCGCGCCGCTCATCGTCGGCTATCTCCTCTATCGGCACGGGAAGATCTCCGACGCACTCATCAGCCGCATCCTGCGCCTGAACGTCATCATCATCTACACCGTGCTCGCCCTCATGAGCTGCTGGACACTGCCGATCTCGTGGGATCTTGCCCTCATCCCGGTCTACGGCATCCTCATCGTCCTTGTTCCGGGGCTTGTCGGCTGGGCATTCTTCATCCGTAAATATCATAATCCCCTCGACCGCGGCGCATACCTCGCGAATGCGATGATGTCCAACATCACCACCCTCGGCGGTGTCTGCGCCTACATCCTCTACGGCGAGCAGGGCTTTGCCTACGCGCAGATCATGGGCATCTTTCAGACACTTATGCTCGTGCTCGCCGTATTTCCAATGGCGCAGTACTACTATCTGCAGCACAAAAATCACGGACACGGCGGCAAGATCCACATGCGCTTTCTCGATATCTTCCTCTCGTGGAACCAGCTCAGCATCCTCGGTATGGCCGCGGGGCTCATGCTTAACGCGGCGGGCATCGAACGCCCGCCCGCCGTCGGTACTGCGTTTGAGGGGCTGATCCACTTCGGCGCATGGTTCGGCATGCTGCCCGTCGGTGCACTTGTCAACCTGCACCGTGCACGCCGCTATGCCCCATACACCCTCGACCTCTTCGCCCTGCGCTTCCTCATCCTGCCCGCGTTTATGATGGCAGTTTCTTATCCGTTCGTCAAAGATCCCATCCTCCTCGGTGCAATTCTCGTCTTCTCCGTCACCCCCGGCGCGATCAACTCCGTCACGGCGGCAAAACTCTACCGTCTCAACGTGGACTATACCATCTCAGGCTTTCTCACCACAAGCATCGCCTTCTTCTTCCTCGTCTATCCCGCACTGTTCTTCCTGCTGCGGTAAAACCGCACGTATGCAAAAGCCCTGCCGCAATCCTGCGGCAGGGCTTTTCAATGTCAATATACAGGTAACCGACGATCAGACGCTGAAGCGCGAGACCTCGTTCTGCAGATCCGTTGCGATCTGGGCAAGGCTCTCACTCGCCTCGGCAATATCCGCAAGTGCCTGCGTCTGCGTGTCGACGGCGGCTTCTGCCTCATCCGTCGTCACGTCATTTTCTTTCGCCATATCCATGAGCTTGTTGCTGACGGCAGCGATTGCCTTATTCTTCTCCGTCAGCTTCTCGGCAGATTCGTTCAGTTTCGCAACAACGCTGTTCGCGCCTTCCACTGCCTCGGCAATCATGTCAAAGCGGCGCTTCGTACGTCCGAGATTGACGTTGCTCTCTTCGACGAGCTTCTTGGAGACCTCCATCGTATCGACCGCCTGCTGTGACTTTGTCTTGAGCTCACCGATGATGCCGTTGATCTCATCCGTGAAGCCGCGCGACTGCTCGGCGAGCTTGCGGATCTCCTCGGCGACAACGGCGAATCCGCGCCCCGCCTCACCCGCACGAGCTGCCTCAATGGCAGCGTTGAGCGCAAGGAGGTTCGTCTGCTCGGAGATGGACTGAATCATCGCGCTCGCCTCTTCGATGCGCTCGGCACGCTGATTCGTCTCCTCGACCACACGCGAGACTTCCTGTGTGGCATCGGCGGTCTCGACAGACTTCTTCATAAGGTCGGTGAGAATTTCCGCGCCCTCGGTCTGGCGCTTCTGGATGTTCTCCGTTGCCTCATTCATCTCCGTCATAACCTTGCGGTTGTCATCGAGCAGTTCAAGGATTTCATCTGTATGATTCACGGCGTCCTGCGTGTCATTGGCCTGTACGCGGGCACTCTCGGCGATGTCATGAATCCCCTTGCGCACCGTCTCGGCAGAGTGTGCCGTGTTCTGCGCCGTCGCCGTCAGCTCCTCACTCGTTGCTGCAACGGACTGGGAGGCGCCGTTGATCTTGCTGATGATATCACGCAGACTGTTCGCCATACGGGAGAGCGAATGAATCATCGCACCAATCTCATCGGAACGCTCCAGATAGATCGCGGCATGCTTGCCCTTCTCACGATCCAAATCGAGATCGGAAAAACGCGTCAAAATCTCCGTCACAACGCCAATTGGAACAATGAGGCGGCGCTGGATAAACATGGCGAGTGCAATGACGAGCACCACGGTACAGATCACCGCCAGCACAACGGAGAAAATGACCATATCGCGTGCTGCGCCGGTAAACTTATCCTTGTCCGTAATGGAGAAGATCGACCACTTCGCATCCACCCCTGCAAAATTAACAGGGTGGAAAATGTAGACGGAGTCCTTGCCCGTGCTCGGTGAGACCTGCGACTTGCTGTACGGAGACTCTGCGAATACATCCTTCTTCTCCGACTCCGGAGACTGCATGATCGTGAAGGCGTTCTTCATGATCGACTCCGGGCTCGTCCCATGCGCGACGAGATCGCCCTCGTTGTCCATCAGCAAATAGATGTTGTCCGGCGTACTGACCTTGGCAAGAGCCTCCTGAAGCTGGCTGACATCAAAGTCGAGTGAGAGCGCACCGACGAAATGCCCGTCCACGATGATCGGCATGCCAATGGAGACGAGCAGTGCTTTTTTCCCGGCCACTTCGTCATAGTACGCCTCCGAGAGAACCAACTTCGATGTAGACTTCGGCTTCTGATACCACGTCTCCGTCTCATAGCCCGTACGGCCCTCAAACTCTATCGCGTTCCCCTCACGGTTCGCATACGGCATCACACGCCCGGACTCATCCGAAAGCGGATCTCCAACATGCGCCGCATCCTGCCCGTCGAAAGCGTTCGGCTCAAACACAACACCAATTCCCGCGAGATTGTCATTCGAAGCAGCCGCATCGGCAAGCATCTCGTTCAGCGCCTCGCGGCTGCGTGCTGCGGGCGGATGCTGCTGCATGTACATATAGATGCGCTGGCGCACATCCTCTCCCGACTGTTGGACAGACTCATAGCGGCTGATGACCGCCTTTGAACGCTCGCCCAATTCGTTGTACTGCGCCACCGTCCCCATCCTGAGCAGCTCATCATAAGCTCTATAGCCAACGAACGAGACAAGGATCGTCACCATCACGACAATCCCGATGAGCGTGATCGCGTTCAGCTGGAAGCCGATACCCCTTCCCTTCTTTAGCCCTTGTTCCTGCAAAATATTCTCTCCTTTCTCCGCGCCCGGCCATTCTAACGCAGAACGAGGCGCCCCCTGCCATAACCGCGCGCAAAAACAGCAACATCCGCTACCATTAAAAATAACTTTCGTTACGGTTCTCTAATTCTGTCTAATTCGCCGCATATATATATATTCCTGCCTTGGCAAAATATATTTATGCATGTGTTCCCGGCAAAAGAAATTTAGCCCCGCAATTTTTCATCCGAACCTTTTGCCAAATTCCGATTTTTTGCTATAATGGTAAGCGGTTTCGTAAAGGAGTCGCTGATAAAATAAAGTCTGTCAGATTGGCGCAGATTATTTCATCCGGTTAGGGCGGCAAACCAGACGCATAGCCAAAGCTATGCGGGATTTGCTGACAAAATACGGGCAAAAAGATGCGATAAGACGGCGGTGCTGAATTTATCCGTACTTTCTTAAATACTATCTTAGGGAGTGTATCTAACTTATGACAGCAACCGCATGGTCGATTCTGCCGCCAATCATCACCATCGTCCTCGCACTCTGGACGAAAGAAGTCTATATGTCGCTCATCATTGGCATCTTCTCGGGGGCAATGCTCTTTGCAGGAGGGAATTTCCTGCAGGCGACGCTCACGATGTTTCAGGTCATGGCAGACAAGGTGGGCGGCAACGTCAACATTCTTGTCTTTCTCGTCATCCTTGGCATTCTCGTTGCCGCCATCACACGCTCGGGTGCGATGAATGCTTACGGCGAATGGGCGACACGAGCGATCCACGGCAAGCGAAGCGCGTCGCTCGTCACGGTGCTCCTCGGCATCGTCATCTTCATCGATGACTATTTCAACTGCCTCACCGTCGGCACGGTCATGCGCCCCGTTACGGACAAGTTCCAGATTGCGCGGACAAAACTCGCCTACATCATTGATGCGACGGCGGCACCGATCTGCATCATCGCCCCCGTCTCCAGTTGGGCTGCAGCGGTCGGCTCATCGCTCCCGGAGGACTCGCCCATCGACGGCTTTATGCTCTTTTTGCAAACGATCCCATTCAACCTCTACGCATGGCTGACAATTCTCTTCATGCTCTACATTATATGGACGGGACGTGACTTCGGAGCGATGCGCAGGAGTGTCGAGAAGTCCAATGTGGAGTTCGAGATTCCGAAGGAGTATCAGGACACGGCGGAGGCATCGGCAAGTGCAGCGAGCGAGGGACGCGGCAAAATGATCGATCTTGTGCTCCCCCTGCTCGTCCTCATCGCCGCCTGCATTTACGGGATGCTGTATACGGGCGGCATTCACGAGGGCAAGAGCATTGCACAGTCGTTCGCCGACTGCGACTCGTCAAAATCCCTCGTGCTTGGGTCGTTCATCGCCTTCGTCTTTACGGGGCTGCTCTACCTGCCGCGCCGCGTCGTCTCGTTCAACGTGTTCTGCGACAGCTTCGGCTGGGGATTCAAGGCAATGACCCCTGCCATCTTCATCCTCTGCCTTGCATGGACGCTCTCGGGGATCTGCAGCAAGGAGTACCTCAACCTCGGCGGCTTCGTCGGCACGATTGTCGCCGCCAATGCGGGCGTTGTCATCTTCCTGCCGCCGCTCTTCTTCCTCGTTGCAGCAGGGCTTGCCTTCGCGACGGGCACGAGCTGGGGCACATTCGGCATCCTCATCCCAATCGCCATCGCCGTTCTCGGACAGACGGCGCCCGACATTCTTGTCGTCTCTGTCGCCGCTATCCTCTCGGGCGCGGTCTGCGGCGACCACGCCTCACCCATCTCCGACACCACCATCCTCGCCTCGGCAGGGGCACAGTGTCACCATCTCGACCACGTATCGACCCAGCTGCCCTACGTTGCCGTCGTCGCTTCCTGCTCCCTCATCGGCTACATCACCGACGGACTGACCGAAAATGGCTACATTGGACTCGCCGCAGGCATCGCAGCCCTCGCCGTATTCATGGTCGTGCTCTCCTCACGCGTGACATCGGCAGAGCGATGAACAAACATACATATATGAAAACGCCGCCAACAGGCTCTATGCTTCGTTGGCGGCGTTTTGTCACGTGCTATTTTCTTGTCAGCCCCGCGTCTTTCCTCCCGCCACATTATATGTGACGCCGTGGATATAGGAGGCGCGGTCGGAGGCGAGATAGGCGACGAGGTCGGCGACCTCGGAGAGCTTGCCGCTGCGCCCAAGAGGCGTGGTCTTGGTACTCGCATATCCCTTGCGCAGGTCATCGACGGTGATGCCGCGCGTGTAGGCGAGAGCCTCCTCATAGGCCAGAGTACGCAGCCCCGTCGCCTCAAGGATACCGGGCGCAACGGCAACAACGCGCACGCCCAGCTTGCCGAACTCCTTCGCCCACGAACGCGTAAAGGAATTGACCGCATTCTTCGTTGCCGCATAGATGCTCTGACCCTCGGAGCCCTCGATGCCGCTCTCCGAGCTCATGTTGATGATAACGCCGTGTCCCTGTGCGACAAGCTCTCGCCCGACTTCCTGTGCACAGAGATAGACGCCCTTGAAGTTAACTGCCGTTACCTTATCAAAGACAGCATCGTCCAGTTCATACTTACCGTGCGGATCCTTCGGATCAACCAGGAGACGCGGAATATTGATGCCTGCATTGTTGACGAGGATATCGATATGTCCAAACTTCTCCTTCGCCGCAGCAACCATCGCTGCAACACTGGCACGCTTCGTCACATCAGTAACGACGTAAAGCACCTTTCCATTCTTCTCATCAAAGGCAGGTGCCTGCGGGTTCATATCGCAGACGACAACATTCGCACCCTGCGCCAAAAACTCCTCGGCGACCGCCTTGCCGATCCCCGACGCGCCGCCCGTAACAATCGCCGTCTTTCCCTCGAGATTCAACCAGCTCATATCGTATTCTCCTTTTCCCTTACGAAAGAAAGCAAAACATCTCAGTTCTCATACAGCCCCGCACTGGCGATCCACGCAATGATAACGGCGAGCGGGCCTGTCATGAAGCGAGAGTAAAGGACAGCGGGCACACCGATCTCCACCGTCTTGGCATCTGCCTCGGCAAGACCGAGGCCGACCGGAATAAAGTCGCAGGCGCACTGCACGTTGATCGCAAACACAGCAGGGAGAGCAAGATTCGGCGGGATGTGCCCAAGCCCGATCTCCACACCAATCAGCACACCGACCACCTGTGCGATGACTGCCCCCGGCCCAAGAAACGGAGAAAGAAGCGGAAACGAGCAGATAAGAGCTAAGATAACCAGTCCAATCGGAGAGGATGCAAGCGGCGAGATAAAATGCGCCACGAAGTCGCCAAATCCCGAACCGAGGATAACGCCAATCAGCATGGAGACAAAAGCCATGAATGGAAGGATCGTCGTAATCATGGTATTGACGGACTCGCGTCCCGCCTGATAGAACGTAGCGACGATGCCGCCCATCATCTGCCCGATCTTTGCCATAAGGCCGCCGGACTGCTCCGTGATTTTCTTCGTCGTATCGTACTTCGGAGCGGGTGCCGCCGCAGCTGCATCGGATGCAGCCGGCGCAGCAGGCGCTGCCGAGCCGTCGCTGAATGCGATATTGTTCGGCTTGACCGCCGAGACGTAGATATCCTCCTTGATGTACTGGGCAAGCGGACCAGAGGGTCCCGTCTGCTTAACGTTCACCGTAAAGATGCGCTTCTGCGGGTAGATGCCGCAGCGCAGCGTGCCGCCGCAGTCAATGACCACGGCGAGGATTTCCTCCTCCGGAACACTGGTCTTGAAGCCATCCACAACCTCTGCGCCCGTCATTTCGCCGAGACGAAGGGCAACATCCGAGATGACCCCGCCCGTGATATTGACGATTTTATTTCTCTTCTCGTCCGGCGTCAGCGTGAGCGGGCCGCCAAAGCCGCCCGAACCTGCTGAGACGACAACACTTTTATACTCTGCCATGGTATTGCTCCCTTCTTCCTTACTTCATCACAGCGGGCTCTTTGCTGAGCTCAACGCCCTGCTGACGCTGCACATACGCCGTCGTGAAGTCCGTCAGCCAGCCGCGCAGGAAGTTGACCACGAGACCGACGAGCAGATAGCGGACGGCAAGATCCGTATAGGGCAGTCCGAGCGTCGTAATGCCGTTGGCAACGCCGAGGAACACGAACATCTCACCGGGATTGACATGCGGGAACATACCGTTCATCGTATGGCATGCCGAAGACGATGCTGCATAATACGAGGGCTTGTAAAATTCCGGGAGGAATTTTCCCAGCGAGAGTGCCATCGGGTTGCAGAGGAAGAACACCCCGATAAACGGAAGAATGACATAGCGGGAAAATGGATTGCCTGCACAGAAATGTGCAAATCGCTCCACGCGCTCATTTCCGACGAAGAGAACGATTGCGTTCATCGCGACGAGCAGGCAGAGCAGCGTCGGGATAATGCCCGTCACCCAGCTGATGAGTGTCTCACCGCCCTTGTTGAACATCCCGATGAATCCCTGTGCGAAAAGAATGAGTGTGTCCATGCGTTTGTCTCCTTTCACATGGAAAAAATTAGTCTTATGCTGAACCGGCGAATGCCGTGCCCTGCTCCTGATAGATCATATATTCCTCACGTGCGCCAAGCACGGCGCGGCGCGTTTGGCGATCATAGCGGGCGACATGCTCCTCATCGAGATCGAGGAGATTCACCCCGTTGAAGTCGTCAAATGGTCGGAACCCCGCGAAGACGGTGACGCCCTTCATGATCTCCCCACGCAGGATATTACAGTCCCCATCGATCACAAAGAGCACAATCGCCCCTGCGGCAAAACGCCCCTTTGCCTTGCCGATGGCGACGCGCCCCTCATGGCGCAGTTCACGCACATGTGCGGCAAAGCGACGAAACTGGAGGATACTCAGCACGAGCTGAAGGACCCACATACTCACCGCGATAACGATCAGCCAAAACATTGTTCTCACCCCCGAATTATTCATTGAGTAAAATCTTTGCTGTCTCCTCATCCGTGATGAGAACATTGATATAGCGGCCGCGCAGTGCGCCGAGAATGGCAGGCACCTTCTCACGCGATGCCGCCATGCCGATGCAGTACGGCAGGCTGCGGAGGCGCTCAAGCTGTACCGCGATGATGCGGTCATGGAACTCGTTCGTCACGGGGCGGCCGTCCGCATCGTAAAACACGGAACAGATCTCCCCCACAGCACCGCTGCGCAAGAGGCTCTCGATCCCCTCTCGACCAAAACTCCCCATCCAAACCAAGTTGGAGGATTTGACGGGGGCGCCGATGCCGACAATCCCAATATCAAGCTTCTCCCAGAGCTTTGAAATCTGCTCGAAATTGATATCCTGCCGAATCGCCTCTGCGATCTCGCCCGTGCGTGCAATAGCAGGGGCATAGATATAATGACTGCGCCCGCCAAAGGCGTTTGCGAGTTCATAGCAGAGCGTATTCACATGAAGTTCGCTGTCGAGGCTCTCAGGCCCTCCATCAAGCGGAACAAAATCCGCACGCACCGCACGAATTTGCTCCTCGGCCGCGCAGCGCGTCAGCTCGCGGATGCTCGTCCCCCACGCCAGACCGATGGTCTGTCCATCGGCCGCAATTCGGCGCAGCAGGCTGAGCCCCGCCTGTCCCATGCGCTTCTTGACCTGCTCGAGGTCAATGCTGTGTGCGACGACGCACGCCTCACGCAGGCCGAAGCGGTGCTCCAAGGCACTCTCGAGTTCCTCGTTGCTGTCCATCTCAACGGTGATGCGAACGATCCCCGACACAAGCGCACGCCGCAGGTACTTACTGACCGTCGTGCGGTCAACGCCAAGCCGCTGTGCAATCTCGCTCTGCTTCAAGCCTTCTGTATGGTATAGATTTGCCGCCTTGATAAGGATCCGTTTATCAACGGCCTGCATCATCATCCCCCTTTCCTATCAGTTTTCACATATGTGATGAGTCAGCTCATATGTTGCTGTTATAGATAGAATATAGCGTGTTTTATTATTTATCGCAAGAAAAAAAGACCGTGATTTGAAATAATCACAGTCTTTTCCCGATGATTGATCAAACATCGTCACATAGGTGATATCACTATATCAAAAGTGACAATGTATCACTTATCCATCATTCCGTTCATCCAGTCGCGCAGAACAACTGCCTGATTGAGCTTCGGATCCTTCGCTCCGTAGAGAAGTGTGACGTTCTCCCCCTTTGCAAGGTGCTCAGCGGCCGTTTTCATGTGCGCAGGTGCGGCACTGCCTGTCGAGAGTTCCGTCCGATACTTTTCGGTAAACTCCGCAAAGTTTTCCGCCTTGTGTCCAAACCACTTGCGCAGTTCGGGGCTCGGTGCGATATCCTTCCACCAGTCCGCAAGGGCGGCATGCTCCTTCGAGATGCCGCGCGGCCAGAGACGATCCACAAGAACGCGGAATCCATCGTCTTCTGTCGGTGTTTCATAAACCCGTTTAATGCGAATTTCTGCCATCGTTACGACGCCTCCCGTACCATATACTCCTGAATCGAGCGAACCTCACCCATCCGCAGTGCCGCAATCATGCGGTTAATGCGCGGCGGCGGCGTCCATGCAAGCGGGAGAAAGCAATTCTCACAACGGTTATACATCTCGTGCAGATCATTCTCCGCCTGTCGGCGCAGCATGGCATATTCCGCCGCACGATGCTCGTATCGCCGACCTGCACGCAGGTAACCAATCGCGCTGACCGCCGCCCACAGGACAAAGTAATATGTCCAGACGAAATGCGGCAAAAAAGGAGAGAGAGGGAAATAGACAAGTGCAGCGGCAAGTCCGCCGACGAGCAGCCAGAACGGAAAGGATGGGTGCGACACCCCGCACTCAATGCTGCGCAGGTCGTCGACAACCTGATAGAGATTACTGTACTTCACAAAATAGTCCCGCAGGCGTTCGAGTTCTGCCAGCTGTTCCGCCGTATCTGCCGGCGGCACAGTCGGTTCATTCGGCGCGATCGCTGCCGGCATCTCATGGCGTTTTCGGGCCGCCGTATCGGCGAGAAAACTCCATGTCTCAAGCTCGTCATCGACGAGGGCGCGCCCTCCGCAGTGCGGACAAATGCGTGTCAGATTCTCGATCTTCGCGCCGCATTCTTTGCAGATCATCCGTCTCCTCCTTTCCTTTCAAAAATTTAGATCATATTCTACCACAGATTATTATTTCTGTCTAATAGACAGATTTTATTGCTCTATGCAAAAAGATGCGTCCCCGAAGGCAACATCCCTTTGCATATATGTTCCGTCAGTTTTTCCCGCGCTTCGACCGATAGCCGAGCCAGAGCACGATCAGCCATATAGGCAGGATCGGCACGGCAATCTGCATCCCGGGGATCTGTGCCATCATGATGACAACCCCCGCGAGGAAGATGAGGCAGAGGTAGTTGATCCACGGATAGAACGGCGTGCGGAATTTGATCGGCTTTCCCTCACGTGCACATTGCTCACGAAACTTCAGATGCGTAACGACGATGGTCGTCCAGCTGATGACAGCCGCGCAGGTTGCGATCGCGATCAGATAGAGAAATGCATCGCCCGGGAAGAAGTAGTTGAGGAAGACGACAATGAGCGTCATCCCCGAGGAGATGAGAATGCCGCGCACGGGCACCCCGCGGTGCGAGAGACGGCAGAGTGCCTGCGGTGCATCGCCGCGCTGCGCGAGACCGTAGAGCATGCGGCTGTTGCTGTAGATCGCGGAGTTGTAGACCGAGACCGCCGCCGTGAGCACGACGAAGTTCAGGATATGCGCCGCCGCAGGGATGCCGACGTTGCGGAAAATCTGGACGAAGGGGCTTGCATCCGCGCCGACCTCGTTCCACGGCCAAAGTGCCATGAGGATCGCCATGGTACCGACGTAGAAGATGAGGATACGCCAGATCACCTGGTTGATCGCCTGCGGGATGGTGCGGTCGGGATCCTCCGCCTCCCCCGCCGTGATGCCAATGAGCTCGATGCCGCCGAACGAGAACATGACGACCGCCGTTGCAAGGAGGAAGCCCCACCAGCCGTTCGGCAGGAAGCCCCCGTGCGCCCAGAGGTTGCTGACGTTCTCGGGGAACGGTGCCCCTGTCACGAGCAGCCAGCCGCCGAGCCCAATCATGAGCACAATCGCCGTGATCTTGACAAGTGCCATCCAGAACTCCATCTCCCCATAGGCACGCACATTCGTGAGATTGAGGATGGTGATGACCGTGAGACAGACGAGCGCGGAAAGCCACTGCGGCAGATCGGGCAGCCAAAAATTCATGTAGATGCCGACCGCCGCCAGTTCCGCCATCGAGACAATGATGTAGTTGAACCAATAGTTCCAGCCGGAAAGAAACCCTGGAAAGTCGCCCCAGTACTTTCCCGCATAGTGACTGAAGGAGCCCGAGACCGGCTCATCCACCGCCATCTCGCCGAGCATCCGCATGATGAAAAAAATCATGATGCCGCCAAGCAGATAGGCGAGCATGACGGCAGGTCCCGCGAGCGCGATCGTCGAGACCGAGCCGTAGAACAGCCCGGTCCCGATTGCCCCGCCGAGAGCAATCATCTGTAAATGCCGGTTCTTCAGTCCGCGTCGAAGTGCGGGCGATGCTGACTTTTCCTGCATATATCCTCCGATTGAATCATTCTATCCGCGCTGACGTGCCTTGAGCGCCTGCTCCACATCACGCTTCGCCGCTTTTTCCTTCAGCGACTGGCGCTTATCGTAGTTGTGCTTGCCGCTCGCAAGTGCCAGCTCAAGCTTTGCTTTTCCGCGCTTAAAATAGACCTTCAGGGGGATGAGCGTCATCCCCTTTTCCCGTGTTTTGCCGAAGAGTTTCAGAATCTCTGCCTTGTGCATGAGCAAACGGCGTACGCGCAGCGGATCGTGATTGAACTGATTGCCCTGATCGTAGGGGCTGATGTGCATGTGGTCGAGGAACACTTCCCCGTTCTTGATGTAGGCGTAACTGTCGCGCAGATTTGCCTTGCCGGCGCGCAGGGATTTGACCTCCGTGCCGACCAGCTCCATCCCCGCCTCATAGGTCTCGTGGATGAAGTAGTCATGCCGCGCCTTGCGGTTTTCACAGGCGATCTTGACGCCTTCGTTTTTCTTTCCCATTGATGTTCCTCATTCGGCGTTGCGCGTACCGCCCTCCGTCCTGCGGTTCATACGGCGTGACGGGCGCGGGGCGCGGCGCGGCTTCTCCGTCCGCTCCGCCTCCTCACTCCGGCTGCGGTAGCCCGGCGGATCGGGCCAGACCGCGCTGTTGAGCCCTGTCACCTTAACGCGGTGGTAGTCACGCCCGCTGCGTTCATCATCACGGCGGCTGTCACTGCGCTCGCCGCGCTGCAGTCGGTCAGTATGACGCCTTGTATCACGTTCACTGCGCTGCGATGCCGGTTTTCCATCCATACGGCCCTTGCGCGGCACACTCTCCGCCGCTGCATGGGCGGCGCGATCCCCCTTCTGGGCGCGGCTGCCGCTTGAGCCATGGGCCCCTCGTGTCTTTTTGCGGCGCTCACCATATCCCGCGCCTGCCGCAGTGGATGTCGGTCCAGGGCGGCGTTCGTTCTTTTTTCGACGGGAAGAGTGTTGCTGCTCTGTCCCCGCCGATTCCTTCACAGGCCTCGGTGAAGTATTCTTCTTGGCGGGAGCATCCGCCCCCGGTTCATAGACACCATTGTCCTTCAGCACGAAGTCGAGCGTCCGCGCCTGTACATCAGCGCGCGTGATGATGATGGTCACCGTATCACCGAGGCGGTAACGCGTGCCCGTACGCTCTCCCACCATCGCATACTGATCCTCAATATAGCTGTAGTAGTCGTTGACCATGGTCGAGACGTGGACCAGTCCCTCAACGCCGTTCTCGAGCTCGACGAAGATGCCGAACGCCGTCACACCGCTGATGACGCCCTCGTAGGTCTCGCCCACGAACTGCGCCATGTACTCGATTTTTTTCATATCGGTCGTCTCGCGCTCCGCCTCGATGGCGATGCGTTCACGCGCCGAGGAGTGTTCCGCTGCCTCGGGGAGGAGCGCACGCAGACGCTCGCGTTTCTCCGCCGCGATATGCCCCGTGGCAAACGTCTCGCGCAGGAGGCGATGCACCAGGAGGTCAGGGTAGCGTCGGATCGGCGAAGTAAAATGCGTATAGTAGCGCGCCGCAAGGCCAAAGTGCCCAAGGCTCGCCGTCGAATAGCGCGCCTGCTGCATCGACCGAAGAGCGACTGCCCCGATGATGCGCTCCTCGGGCTGTCCCTTGACGCGGTCGAGCACCTGCTGGATGTCGGAGGGGCGCACCTTGCCGTCCTCATCGACATGGAGGCGCAGACCGAGTGCGGCGAGAAGACTCTGCAGGCGCTCTATCTTCTCGGCGGCGGGCGTCTCATGCACGCGGTAGACGAACGGCTCTTCCTTCAGCTCCATGTGACGCGCCACGGTCTCATTTGCCGCGAGCATGCACTCCTCAATGATGGACTCGCCGATCGAACCCGTACGTTTTTCGAGCGCGACGGGATGCCCATCGGCATCGAGCTTTACCTTGACCTCGGGCAGCTCAAAGTCAATCGAGCCGCGCCGATGGCGCTTGGCACGCAGTACCTCGCGCAGACGGCGCAGTGTCTCGAGCATGGGGCGGATGTCGCCGTTGTCCGAGACAAACGGTTCCTCACCGGCGAGCACCTTATTGACAAGCGTATAGGTAAGGCGGCGCGCAACGTGGATCACGCACGGCACGATCTCATAGTTCCTGACCTCGCCGTCCATGCCAATCTCCATCTCGCACGCCATCGAGAGACGATCCACGCCCTCGTTCAGGCTGCAGATCCCGTTCGACAGCTCTTTCGGGAGCATCGGAATCACGCGGTCGACGAGATAGACGCTCGTCCCGCGCCGCGCCGCCTCACGATCGAGCGGCTCGCCCGCCCGGACGTAGTGGCTGACATCGGCGATATAGACACCGAGGAAGAAAACGCCGTCCTTCTCATAGGCGTAGACGCCGTCGTCAATGTCCTTCGTATCCTCGCCGTCAATCGTGACGATGGGGAAATCACGGCGGTCACGCCGCCCTGCATACTCCTCGGGAAGCGGATCCTTCGGGCAGCGCGCCGCCGCCTCTGCAACATCGGGCGGGAACTTCTCATCGAGATCGTAGGCGCGCATGACGGCGAGTACGTCCACGCCGGGGTCGCCCGTCTTGCCGAGCACCTCGACGACGCGCCCTTCGGCGCTTCTTCGCTGCTCCGGCCACTTCGTGATCTCGACCACGACCTTGCTGCCCGTCTTTGCCCCGCCGAAGTCCTTTTTCAGCACAAAGACATCGCGCCCGATCTTCGTGCTGTCGGGCGTGACGAACCCGAACGCCTTGCTGCGCTCGAATGTGCCGACGATATGCGTATTGACGCGCTCGAGGATGCGGATGATCTCCCCCTCGCGCGCGCGTCCCGGCTGCTCGGACGGCGTGACGCGTGCGACCACGCGGTCGCCGTGCATCGCCGTCCCCATCGCGCTGCCGGGGACAAAGACATCCGTCTCCTCCTCCGTCTCACGCACGTCGGGGATGATAAAGCCGAACCCCTTCGGCGACATGGAGAGCCGCCCCACCACGAGGTTCATGCGGCTCGGCAGGCCGTAAAGGCCGCTGCGGTTGCGGATGACCGCACCATCGGTCTCAAGCGCGGCAAGGGCGGCGGAGAGTTCCTTCCCTTCGCTCTCCGGGAGCCCCAGCCCCGTACGCAGCTCCGCCTCAGGCAGCGGGCGATAGGCGTCCTCCCGCATAAAGGCATAGACCCTCTCCTTGAGCGTATCCAGTTGTTCCTGTTCCATATTTTCCTCTTTTTTCGTTTCTACGATCTTCTTCCCTGCACAGCCTTCTTCAAAAAATCTGCCGTGCGCTCAAATACGCGCTCCCTGACCCCCTCGTCGAGCGGGAGCAGATGCCCTGCGTCAGGGAGAATCACGGTCTCGCAGTCCGCGCTTGCCACATGTGCGCGCAGCTCCGCCGCACTCTTTGGGTCCGCCGTATGGTCACGCGCTCCATGGACGATCAGGAGCGGCGCACATACCTTGCCCAGCTCACTGCGGGCAGCGGCGATCACATCCATCATCTCATGGACAGAGACGAGCGGCATGCGCCGATAGGTGTTGTTCGCCCCCTGCGGAACGTTCTTCAGTTTGCGGCGCGCCTTCGGCACATAGCGTCCGATGCTCGCCGCACGCGTCGGCAGATGCTCGATCCCCTGCTCGCGCGCAATGATCAGGGGCGCACCAAGGCTCACAACACAGGTGACCTTCGCCTCGACCGAGAGCAGCAGGGCAAAGATCGCCCCCATCGAGTGTCCCACGACGGCGATGTCGTCACATGCGCCGCGCAGAATCGCATAGCCGTCGCGCACAGAGTCCATCCAGTCCTCATGCTCCGTACGGCTGAGATCCTCCGCTGTCGTCCCGTGCCCCGCAAGTCGTATGGCGAGCACCGTAAAGCCGCGCGCATGAAGGAATTCCCCCATAAGACGCAGCTCAGCGGGAAGCCCCGTAAATCCATGAATGAGGAGGACACCATGCCGTCCGCCCGGCAGAAAAAACGGCTCTGCGCCCAGTAAATGCACGGCGATCTCTCCTCCTCAAAATAAAGCCCTGCCCCGCATAGCGGCAGCAGGGTTCATTCACTGATACGGTCAGAGAACACGATAAATTCAGCACCACCGTCTTGATGCATCTTTTTCCCGTACGCCGACGGAAAATCTACGCCAACCTGGCGGACTTCATCTGATCAGCGATTCCCTAACTCGACATCCGCGCAATGATGATCGTAATCACCCCGAACAGAATGGCAAACACGACCGTCACGCGTGCGAGCAGCGCATCCATGCCGCGTGCCTTGCCCGAAAACACCGTATCCTCGCCGCCGTCCAGTCCGCCCATACCGGCAGACTTTGCCTCCTGTCCGAGCACAGACGCAATGAGAATGATCGCAACAATTGCATCAAGTACCATTAAAAGTGTGAGCAAGAAAAAGCCCCTTCCTGAACGAATATACGAAACTACATTTAGTTATGATAGCACATACTACGCAAAAGTGGCAAGTGAAATGTATCCGTTGCGCGCCGCCATTGCCGCTGCGAGTGCTGCACCGAGTCCCGAGCCGCCGCACGAGAGGAAGGTGTCTGCCTTTGCTACGTCCTCACCGAGAAGCTCGGAGAAGGCGCGCATCATGTTCTGCTGCACGAGCGGCATCTTCTCATATATCGAGCCATCCACGGCAATGTGCTGCGGACGCATTTCTCCGCTTCCCGTGATCTGCCACAGCGTTCCGACGAATGTCGCTGCGATGAGCCGCACAGAACGGGCAACGACGGCATGTGCAAGGTCACGCACGCATACGGCATCCTGCACGGAGAGCTCCACTCCCGTCCGCGTACGAACAAGGGCAGCGGCAGTCTCCCCGCCCGTATCTGCCAGCATCCGACTGAGGTCGATGCTGGTAAAGCCATACGTGCATCCCTCCTCGCCCAAGAGCTCCGCGAGAGCCATGGCAAAAAGCACGCCCATGTAGCGTCCGGCAGCCATCTTCTCAAGGCGCTGCTCGCCGGGCTTTTCCGATGCCGCATCAAGTGCTGCGTCAAAGCGGTTCGGCACAAGCTTGCGGAAGCCTCCCGACTCCATATTGAGGATCATCGGCGGCTGTGCCGTCCCTGTATATGGTTCCAAATAGCACGTGTTGTACCCCGCCGCATAGACTGCGCCGATGGCGGTATCACCCTTTACGTAGGCGGCGGCGAGCAGGACAGCGACCGTATCGTTGATGACGGCGATCGGCGTGACGTTCGTCAGCCCCTGCCGCACGAGTGCCTCCCATAGAAGATCGTTGACCGCCTCGCCCTCCACGCCGCGCGCCGCGAACCCCTTTGTCCAGATGACGAGGCGTGCATCGTTGATGTTCGTCTGCAGCGACGGAAAGGAGAAGGTATGCCCAAGCAAATACGGCGTCTCGTGATCGCCGCCGACCGTCTCATCAACGAGTGCCGCGATGAAATCGAACATCTCCTTCCCCGTCGCCTCTGGGCCGATGAAGTCATAGATGCCGTCCACCTTCAGGGGTTTTGCCGTCTGGGAAAGGACGTCGTACTTCCCATTTCCCAGGAGACGGTAGAGCACAACGCGCACATTGGGCCCGCCGCAGTCCAGTGCGAGATAGTCGCCGCGCTCCTCTCCTGTCGGCAGTCCAAGATAGGACGGCAGCATCCGCAGGGAGGAGTCAGGGGAGCCCATGAGCCCGAGCCGCATATCCTGCCGAAAATCTGCCGCCACTTCACGCAGTTCCTCTGCGTCAATCGTAAAGGCATTGACAATCGCATCATACTGTGCACGGTCAAACGCCACTGTCATTTTCCTCCATGTGCGGCCGGCAGCTCCTGCACCACAAGCATCGTATGGGAAAGGCGAACGAGTACGCGCGTGATGCGGATGCCGTCTACCTCCTCCACATAGAGCAGTGCACCCTCGTGTGCCGCCATCTGCCCGACGCGCGGTGCCTCACCGAGCTGGTCATACAGCCAGCCGCCGATGCTGTCCACATCCTCGTCCTCGATGCGTATGCCGAGAAGATCGTTGACCTCCTCAAGGAGCAGCTTCGCATCGATGGAGCAGATATCGAGATCACGCCACTCGACACTCTCACGCTCGACATCGAATTCATCACGGATGTCGCCGACAATCTGCTCGATGATATCCTCGACGGTCACCATACCCGCCGTCCCGCCATACTCATCGACCACGATGGCAAGCTGATATCCCTGCTCCTGCATCGTGCGCAGAAGGATACTCCCGTCCATGCTCTCGGGCACGATGAGCGCCTTGCGAATATAGCGGCGCAGGTTCAGCTGCTCACCGCGCATGAGCGGTGCCAAGAGATCCTTGACATGAATAAATCCGATGATATGATCTTTATCCTCATAGCAGACCGGGTAGCGTGTCTGCTGCTCCTCGAGGATGGTCTTGATGCGCTCCGCGGGCGAGTCATCCAGATAGAGACAGATCATATCCGTGCGCGGCACCATGATTTCACGTGCATTCAGTTCCGTAAAGGAGAACACCTTGTCAACAAAGTCCGCCTCCGTGCTGTTGATGAGTCCCTGACGATAACTCTCCTTCATCAGGAGGCGAATCTCCTCCTCCGTATGGGCATCCTCGTTTTCGCCTTTGGCCTCGTAGCCGAGCTTGCGGCTGATATGATTGGCCACCGTGTTGAGCACCCAGACAAAGGGGCGCATCACGCGGCCAAAAAGTACCATGGGAAAGGAAATCGCGAGAAGAATGCGCTCCACGTTGGCGATGGCCATGGACTTCGGCGTCAGCTCGCCGAGCACGATATGGAGCGAGGTGATGAGCGTAAAGGCGATGGCAAGCGCAGCCGTGTGCGCGACCTCATCAGGGAGTCCGACACTCTGCGTGACAGGCAGGATCAGCACGGCAATCGCCGGCTCACCCACCCAGCCGAGGCCAAGTGAAGCAAGCGTGATGCCAAGCTGTGTCACAGACAGCGAGGAATCGAGATGATCGGTCAGCTGCTTCGCGTACTTTGCACGGCTGACGCCCTCGGCGATCAGGGTCTCCAGACGTGACGGACGGATTTTGACACAGCAGAACTCTGCCGCGACGAAGAACCCATTCATGAAAATCAGAAAAACAACGAGCAGTAAATCGAGTAGTGTGGGCAATATGTCCACGAATCAAGGCCTCCTTTGGGAAGGAACATCAATTGATCTTTTTCAAATCAAGTTTCATGCGGACAGCGAGGGCTTTCAGCCGCTCCACTTCCTTCGCATCGACAAGCGAGATGACTGTGCCCTCCTTGCCCGCGCGTGCCGTCCGTCCTGCGCGGTGACGATAGGTGCGCACGTCCTCGGGCAAATCGACCTGAACGACATAGTCCACATCCTCGATATCCAGGCCGCGCGCAGCAAGATCGGTGGAGATGAGAAGCTGTACACGCCCCGTGCGGATTGCATTGAGAGCGGCGCGCCGCTGATCGCGCCGCTCGCCGCCGAGCAGGGCGGCAACACGAATGCCTTCGTACTGCAGCTTCTCTGCCGCTTTTTCTGCGTCAAAGCTGCGCCCGACAAAAACCAGTCCCCGACGAATCGGCAGGCGGCGCGTCAATTTCTGCACAGCCTTTATTTTATCACGAAACGGCACAATATGATAGTAGTTTTCACACGTCGTCTCCTGCACTGCCGCACGGATGATGCGCAGTGCGCAGAGTTCCTCTGCCGCATGCACAGCCGCCGCAGCCGCTGTCGCCGAGAGGAGGAGCATCTGCCGCTCACGAGGCAGGAGGTGCAGGACGGCACGCACCTCCGCACTGTGCTGCTTGTCGAGGAGGCGGTCGAACTCATCGAGCACACAGAGGCGCACCTCCTGCAGTTTCAGTTTGCGGAGGCGGTGCAGCTCCACGATGCGCGGCGCAGAGCCGACGATGAGCGCCGGCTTTTTCTTCAGCGCGTCGATCTGCCGCTGTACATTCGCCCCGCCGATGAGGGCCTGCACGCCGACAGAGAGCCCTGCCGCCTGAATAAGATCCCGCGCGGCGCCCGCGATCTGCATCGCGAGCTCATGCGTCGGTGCGAGAACGAGTACCTGTGCCGCGCGCACGGCGGGGTCAATGCGCATGAGTGCGGGCAGGAGGTAGGCGAGCGTCTTGCCCGTCCCCGTCGGAGCCTCGCCGATCAGGTTCTCGCCTGTGCACGCGGCAGGAATCACCTCCCGCTGGATCTCCGTCGGCTCCGTGATGCCGCGCGCAGCCAGTGCCGCCGCGAACGGCTCGGGCACGCCAAGTGATGTAAAGTCCATCGTATCCTCCTAAGCTTCAGCAGACGTATCCTTCAAACGCCTCCATCGCCGCGCATTCGCACGGCAGTCCTCGTTCCCCAATGCCTTGGAGGGGGATCTTTGCGGTGGTGGGGCGCCATGGACGCGATACAGGAGGCTCACCTTACTGGTCAAAAAACAGCGCATCCATCTCCGCCTGCTCATCTGCCGTCGGTGTGTAGCTGTGGCGCGCCGTCATCGCGGCGACAGGGGGATGTGCCCCCATCCCGTCCACAGAACCGCGCGGCACACGCCGTCCCGCAAAGTTCGGCTTGCCGCCCGCATCATCCGCCGTCATGCGGCACTGCGGGAACGCCGAGCAGCCCCAGAAATCGCCGTGCTTTCCCTTGCGTTTCAGCATGACGCCGCGCCCGCAGGCAGGACATGGTATCCCCTCGCCTCCCGCGATCTGCGCCGTCCGTGCCGCTTCGCAGAGATCACGTGCGAATGCCGCCTGCCCCGCGAGGAATTCCTCGGGCGTCCCCACGCCGTCCGCCATCGCGTGCAGCTGATCCTCCCAGATCGCCGTCGCATCGGGATACGTCATCGTATCGGGCAGCGCGTCGATAAGGAGATATGCCTCCGCCGTCGGCGTCAGCACCTTCTTCTTTCCCGCAGCATGGAGGAATTTACGGCGGATGAGATCCTCGATGATGCTCGCACGCGTCGCCTCCGTCCCAATGCCGGACACATCGCGCAGCATCTTTTTCGCCGCCTCGTCCTTGACGTACTTGTGAATCTCCTTCATCCCCTGGAGGAGCGTCGCGGGCGTAAACCGTGCGGGCGGCTTTGTCTGCCGCTCCTTCGTCTCTGCCGAGACGAACGCCGCCGCGTCGCCCTTTTTCATCGGCGGGAGTACCGTACTCTCCTCGTCCTCCTTCTCCGCATCCTCGGACTCATTCTTCCCCGCACGGTACATCGTGCGCCATCCCGCCGTACGTTCCGTACGTCCGCGCGCCGTGAACGTCTCACCGTGATGCGTCACCTCCGCCTTCGTCTGATCGTAGACATAGTTCGGACAGAACTGCGCAATGTAGGCACGCGCGATCAGCTCGTAGATATTGCGCTCCACCGCCGTGAGCCGCGCGAGGTGCACGGGCACGGTTGTCGGGATGATCGCATGATGTGCCGAAATCTTTGCGTCGTTCCACGCACGCGACTTCTTTGCAGGATCTGCCGCCTGTGCCCACCCCGCAAGCGGCGTATCCGAGAGGGCGGCGAGATTGCCGAGAATCTTTGCCGCATCCTTGTGCTGACTCACGGGCAGATACTCTGCATCCGAGCGCGGATAGCTGGTCAGTTTTTCCTCGTACAGCTTCTGTGCCGTATCGAGCACCTGCTGCGGTTCATAGCCGTAGCGTTTGCCTGCGAGCACCTGCAGTGCCGAGAGCGAAAAGGGCAGCGGCGGCGGCTCCTCCTTTTTCTTGCGCTCATACTTTGTCACCACGCCGTCTGCGGGCGGCTTGCCGAATGACGCCACAGCAGCATCTGCTGCTGCCCGATCCACGAGGCGCCCCTCAGGATCGAGCGGCGTGCGCTCCTCCGACGGTTTCCACCGCGCGCGAAAGGACTCCCCTGCCTCTGTGCGGAACAGTGCATCGACGAGATAGTAGGTCGCGGGCGTAAAGTGCTCGATCTCGCGCTCCCGCCGCACCACGAGTGCCAGCGTCGGCGTCTTGACCCTCCCGATGGGCAGGACGAGCCGCGCATGCCCCGCCCGCCGCGCCGCGAGCGTATAGGCGCGTGAGAGATTCATCCCGATGAGCCAGTCCGCACGCGCCCGTGCAAGTGCCGAGAGCTTCAGCGGAAGGAAATCCTCGTTGTTGCGCAGATCATTCAGCGCATCGTGAATGCTCTTATCGTCAAGTGCATTGATGAGAATACGGCGCACGGGCTTTGTATTGCCGAGGAAGTCCAGCACCTCATCCACCAAGAGCTGGCCCTCTCGATCAGGGTCGCCGGCATGCACGATCTCATCGGCACGCGCGATCAGCCCTTTCACCACCGCGAACTGCTGCGCCGCGCTCTCATTGACAACGAGATGCCACTCCTTCGGCAGGATCGGCAGATCCTCCGCGCGCCAGCGTTTCAGCGCAGGATCGTACTCCTCGGGCTCAGCCTGACGCAGCACGTGACCAAAGAGCCACGTCACCACACCGCCGCCCGTCTCAATCCATCCGGATCCTTTGCGGTGCGGCGCAGGAAGACATGCGGCAAGCGCACGGCCGACGCTCGGCTTCTCCGCAATATAGAGCCTCACGAAAGCACCTTCACGAGTGCCCAAACAAAGATGACAATCCACAGGAGCATGAGCACAGAGGCCCCTACAAGCAGCCACGTGCCGTAGCGCTCCACACGGCGTTCGCCCTCCATGCGCGTATGCGCAGGCAGCATGCGGATCAACAGCGACGTCGCCGCAGGGAGAATCACCATATCATCCACTGCACCGAATAGAGGAATCGTATCCGGGATAATATCAATCGGGCTGATGAGATAAAGCAGTGAAAGCGGAAAGAGAACCTTCACGGCGCGCGGCGTATCGCGCTGCAGCATCGCGTAGAGCAGCAGGGCAATATTGCGCCGCATGGCACGCAGAAGCACCAAAAATCGCAGCATAAAGACCTCCGATCATGAAATGAATAGATTTAGTATACCATTCCGCCCGCTCTCTTTCAAACGAAAAAGACAGGTGCATACGCACCCGTCCTTTCAAACAAAACGATCTTACTTCAGCGTTATGAGTGGTTTGCCCGTCATCTCCTTCGGAATCGCAAGACCTGCGAGTGTGAGGAGTGTTGGCGCGATGTCGCAGAGCGCGCCCTTGTGGATGTCCTTCACGCGGTCAGAAACGACGATGAACGGTACGGGGTTCGTCGTGTGCTTCGTAAACGGCTGATTGTTGTCGTAGTCCCACATCTTGTCTGCATTGCCATGATCCGCCGTAATACAAACCTCGCCGCCGACCTCGCGGATGGCATCAACGAAACGCCCAACGCAGGTATCCACCGTCTCGACCGCCTTGACAACTGCCGGGACAACCCCCGTATGTCCGACCATGTCGCAGTTGGCATAGTTGAGGATGATGAAGTCATACTTGCGGGACTTGATCGCCTCGACAACCTTGTCCGTGACCTCGATCGCGCTCATCTCAGGCTGCAGATCGTAGGTCGCCACCTTCGGGGAATGCACGAGAATGCGGTCCTCACCCTTGTACGGCTGCTCGACGCCGCCGTTGAAGAAGAATGTAACGTGCGCGTATTTCTCCGTCTCCGCGATGCGCAGCTGGGTATAGCCGAGATCCTGCACATACTGGCCAAAGGTGTTGTCGATCTCCTCGGGCGGGAACGCCACGAGTGCGTTCATCCCTGCCTCGTACTCCGAGAACGTCGCAAAGGGAATTTTCAGCGATTCGTCGCGCGCAAAGCCGTCGAACTTTGCATCGACAAAGGCATGCGTCAGCTGACGTGCACGGTCGGGACGGAAATTGTAGAAAATCGCGCCGTCGCCGTTCTTCATGCCGTGATAGCCCTCGACCACGAACGGCACGACGAACTCATCCGTCACGCCCTCGGGCTTCTCGCTCGTATCCGCGTACGATGCGAGCAGTCCTGCCACAGCAGTTTTCGCCACCGTCTTTGCCTTGGCGTGGGCAATCGCCTCATAGGCGAGCTGCTCACGCTCCCAGCGCTTGTCGCGATCCATAGCGTAGTAACGCCCGCTGACCGTAGCGATCTTGCCGACGCCGATCTCCGCCGCCTTTTTCTCGACCGCCTCGAGATACTCCTGTGCGCTCTTGGGCGGCACGTCGCGCCCGTCGAGGAAGGCATGAATCCAGACCTCGGTCAGTCCCTCGCGCTTAGCGAGTTCGAGCACGGCGAAAAGATGATCATCGTGGCTGTGCACGCCGCCCGGAGAAACCAGTCCCATGACATGCAGCGCACCACCGTGCTCCTTGACCCCGCGCACGATGGTGAGCAGCGCCTTGTTCTTGAAAAAGTCACCGTTCTTGATGTCACGCGTGATGCGCGTAAGCTGCTGATAGACGATGCGCCCTGCGCCGATATTCGTGTGGCCGACCTCAGAGTTGCCCATCTGACCGTCCGGCAGACCGACGTACTCACCAGATGCCTGGATTTCCGTATGACGGAACTCCTTCATCAGGCCATCGAGCACAGGCGTCTTTGCTATCGCAATGGCATTGTACTTCAGATCGTTTGGATCGCCATCGCCGAATCCGTCCATGATGATGAGCGCAACAGGTGCGTTCTTTAGTTTTGCCATAATATTGACATCTTTCTAAGAGCTTTTGCTCAAAACTCGTATGGCGCTTCATTCCCGCCGAGCGGAAAATCCACGCCATACAAAATGAGGGTACGATCATCAGAAATTCACGATTGCCGCGAAATCCTGTGCCTTCAGCGAAGCGCCGCCGACAAGTGCACCGTCGACATTCGGCTGCTTCATGAGATCCTTGATCGTCGCCGGCTTGACACTGCCGCCGTACTGAATGCGGATCGCGTCGGCTGCCTGCGCATTGAACTTCTTCGCGACTGCCTCGCGGATCGCCTTGCAGACCTCCTCAGCCTGCTCGAAGCTCGCCGTCTTGCCCGTGCCGATGGCCCAGATTGGCTCGTAGGCGATGACAAGCTTTCCTGCCTCATCTGCCGTAAAGCCCTCGAGCGCGGCGTTGATCTGCGCAACGACGTGCTCAATGTACTTGCCTGCCTCACGGACCGCAAGCGACTCGCCGCAGCAGATGATCGGCGTGATGCCTGCCGCGTATGCAGCACGGGCACGCTTGTTGACGCCCTCATCCGTCTCACCGAAGTAGTCGCGGCGCTCGCTGTGTCCGAGGATGACGTAGTCTGCGCCGATCTCCTTCAGCATATCTGTCGAGATCTCGCCCGTATAGGCGCCGCTCTTCTCCCAGTGCACATTCTGCGCACCAATGTGGATGTTCGTGCCCTTGACCGCATCGGCGACAGCGGCGAGTGCCGTTGCTGTCGGGCAGGCGACGACCGTGGCCTTTGCATTCTTAACGAGCGGGATGAGCTCCTTGACGAGCGAAACACCCGCTGCGATCGTGTTGTTCATTTTCCAGTTTCCGGCGATAATCGGAGTCCGTGCCATAGTCTTCTCCTTCTGTATCAAACGTAGATGTTCTTACTTGTCTGCGATGGCCGCGATGCCCGGCATCTCCTTGCCCTCAAGGAACTCAAGCGTCGCGCCGCCGCCCGTCGAGACGTGGGAGATCTTGTCCGTCAGCCCCGTCTTCTTGAGCGCCGCGATGGAGTCGCCGCCGCCGACGATGCTCGTCGCACCGGCCTCGGTCGCATCCGCAACCGCCTTTGCCACTGCCAATGTGCCCTTTGCAAACTCGTCGCACTCAAAGACGCCCATCGGTCCGTTCCAGATGATCGTCTTTGCGCCCTTCAGCGCATTGACGTATTCCTCGGAGGTCTTCGGACCGCTGTCGAGTGCCTGCCAGCCATTTTCGACCTTGTCGACATCGACGATCTTGACCTTGCCCTCGGCCTTCCACTTCGCCTCGTCGGCAAGCGGGAACATATTCGCGGCGGCAACGTCGAGCGGAAGGACAACCTTGACCCCCTTCGCCTCCGCCTTCTTGAGGAGGTCACGGGCGAGATCCATCTTATCCCGCTCACAGAGGGAGTCGCCGATCGGCAGTCCCTTCGCCGCATCAAAGGTGTGTGCCATGCCGCCGCCGATGATGATCGTGTCGACCTTCTCGATCATATTGCTGATGACGCCGATCTTGTCGGAGACCTTCGCCCCGCCGATGATCGCAACGAACGGATGCTGCGGCGTCTCAAGCGTCTTGCCGATGTAGTTGATCTCCTTCTCCATCAGAAAGCCCGCAACTGTTTCAATGTACTTCGGCACGCCTGCATTCGAGGCATGCGCACGATGCGAGACACCGAACGCATCGTCCACAGCGACATCGGCGAGTGACGCGAGCTGCTTTGCGAAGGCAGGGTCGTTCTTCTTCTCTTCCTTGTGATAGCGCAGGTTCTCGAGAAGCAGCACCTCCCCCGGCTTCAGTGCCGCCGCGAGCTTTTCCGCCTCGGGGCCGACGCAGTCGGATGCCCACTTGACCTCGCGGCCGAGGAGCTCCGCGAGATGCTTCACGAGATGCTTCGTGCTGAACTTCTCCTCGCGTGCCTCGGTTGGGCGGCCGATGTGGCAGGCGATGATGAGTGCCGCACCGCCGTCGAGGAGATAGTTCAGCGTCGGCAGCGTACGCACCATGCGCGTATCATTCGTGATGTTCATCTCGGCATCGAACGGGACATTGTAGTCCACGCGGACAAATACTTTCTTCCCCTTGACGTCGATATCCTTGATTGTCTTTTTGTTCATGCTGTCTCCTCCATAAAGGAATCGCTGAATGGATCAGTGCTCCCTAAAAGAAACGAGGTCCGGCCCAAACATCGGCCGGACCTCGAAAGATCGTATGCTGAGGGGGTGCAGAAAAGACCTCTGCCCACCCAAGAAAACAATGTTTACTTATCAGCCGAGTTCAGCAAAGTACTTGATCGTGCGAACCATCTGGCTCGTGTAGCTGTTCTCGT